>Ga0114919_10000136_pt1 | contig 47324 bp, 46 predicted proteins | sample BlataG_FD_88682 | JGI IMG/M metagenome (GOLD analysis project Ga0114919, IMG submission 88682) | Deep subsurface microbial communities from Black Sea to uncover new lineages of life (NeLLi) - Black_00105 metaG | ecosystem: Environmental > Aquatic > Marine > Oceanic > Sediment | place: Atlantic... | reverse complement strand
ATAACTACCATCACCAAATCGAGAATGCAAGTAAATTATGCATTACTTGGAAAATCTTCGTTTTATTTTTATGCGATAACTTTAATCTATATCAGTACCTTAGGGATTATCGTTCAAACACTAGTTAGGGAATAAAATACCTGCGCTTATTTCAGCCTTATCCTTGTTTGAATATAATATTTCAGATAGGCGGCCGACTTCATCTTTTTTCACAACACTATTTCTATTTTGATACTCAATTATTTGAAAAGCTATCTGATAGAGGATGACAAAGGGGTTGTTGGTTGCAAATCCGAATCGCAGATGATGGTAATAATCTCCCCCATCTTCTCTCTTAAGATGCGTGTGTAGTGCCGGATGATAGATTCTGTTTTTGATAACTTCCTTTAAATCATCTTTTGCAATTTCATCAACATGGATATTAGGGCTGGGATCATTCGTAAATTCAAAGAGATAATCTTCAGAATAATCGATTTGGAAACTGCCTCTACTGTAAAACAAACGGATAGAAAATCCTTTATTCCCCTTGTTAATGGAATAAAAAAATCCAATTTCACTATCACGCGATGGTTTCAAAGAAAGCGATTCTAATTCTAATTGTTGTTCGCTATTTACCGTATCTGAACACCAGGAATTAGCGGCATTTTCTGGCTTACGCCAGTCATACCAATCAGAGAAGGGTTTTCCCCATAAACTGGGAAGAAATCTATGAAAACAGCGCAACCACGTCTGTTTATTTTTTTCAGTTCTTGGATTAAAAGCTTTTGCCTCAACCCAGTTCCATAAATCACGCATCCTGTTTCGACTCCCCCTTTAGTACAAGAAGAATTTTTTCTAATTTTTCATTAAATTCTTTCTTATTTTTATCGGGAATGGTTGCCTGGTCTAATAATCTTAAATCCTCTTCAATATTCTCCATAGAAATATCTTTCCATATCTCTTTTTCAAGCTCAAAGACCCTGACAAATTGTCGGAGATGGGGCCAAACATTCAAATAAGAAATGGCTTTATCTTTTCGGGTCCAAAAAATGATTCTTTTTCCAATAAGCTGATCTCTTTTGGTTTCGCACCAAATCACATCGTTTGCTTCAAGCGATTCATCGTAGAATAAAGATAGGCCGTCATGCTCTTCTAAAAGATCATTAAATTGATTAAAGCTTGAAACGTTTTTGTCAACAACTGCAGAAACAAACCATTTTTCCGCCAGAACAAGTGCTTTGCCGCAGATGTAATCTGAAGCGAGCCGAGCAACTTCCAAGTCTTGGTAGAGAATTAAATAAAGTGAATTAAATCGTCTACTTAAAAAAAATGAAGCAAGCTCATTAAATATTTTTTCAAGGGATAGGGCGTGCGCTGTTAACTCAGATTTATTCATCTCATCAATAAAGTCTTCAAATTTCATCTCCGCTGGAATTGTCAATCCAAATGGGCTGGTATCATGTTCTTGTGCCCACAGTTTTAATTTCTCAACTTCAGGGTCTTCAGGGGTTAAGCCTTTAAGTGATTCAAAAGCAGGAAGCAACAGAGGATTAATTTTCACAGGTATTTTGCCCATCTCAGGCTCAGCAGTAACCTGAATCCAATTCCAGTATAACGGGGCTTCCTCAGATGGAACGGGAACGAAAAAACCGTCTTTCTTCACTGTTTTCAAAATCTCCAGTGAAAAATCAACACTACCGCTCCTTAGAAAATCATTCCTTACTCTATCGCATGCATACCGGACAGCTTCATCTTTTGGTTTCTTCAGTTTTTCATAAGCGTATTCGAACTCAGCCTGTAGTCTTATCGCCTGCCTGGGGTTACCGCCTGAAAGTTTAACCAGAACCTCAAATATTGATTGTCTGTAATTTGAATATATACCTGTCCTTCTTGTAAGCAATTCCATTATTTTGGGATCTTCTGATGATGTCAGGATCGCCATAGTTGAGTCTTGTGTTTGCCATTCGAAATCAAAATTTACGATATAAAGCAGGTTAAGCTCATAAAGCAATTTCCCTATGGATTTAGAAAGGACTGATAGGGTTGGGTCCAACAAACGAATATCTGCGCCGGAGGATGGATATTTATCTATCCCCTCGCAAAAGATCAAGGGGGGGCGTCCAAGCGTATCGGCCAATATTCCGAGCATTTCAGCTAATTGAACTTTATAATTATATTCCTGGTTTTTAAATAGATTTAGAATGCTTTTGCGCATGACGCTGGCTATGGTATCCAATTTTTTAAAGTAAAACACTGCGATTGTTTCATCTAACGATATGCCTGTTGCCTTTGACACCTCATCTCCCCATTTCCGGGTATCAATTTTTAAATTGTCAAGTGTCTTTAAAGTTTGAAAAAAAACATAGCCGAGAAATCCACCGATACTGACATCAAAATCATCCTTATCAAAAGATAGTCGAAGGTCAGGTTCAATGCCCGATTCCAGGAATAGCTGATTGATCAATGTTGTTTTTCCGGAGCCAATCTGACCCGCAAGCATCATAGGCCTGATGTCCGCTATGTCTTTAAGCCATTTTAGACATCTACCTCTAAGCTCCGGAAACAAATCAACAAACAGATCTTCCATTTCCACTTCTGAAAGCGGATAGCCCAGATCTATTGTCATTCCCCTTTTATTGATTGTCATTTTTTATTCCCTGCTTTGCCTTCTCATATTTTCTACAGCCTTTATAATGTCACTTTGAGCGTCTTCTTTATTCCATTCATCCCAGAAATCAATAGTGGCACTTGTCGGTTTATAGGTAGGCTCATGTAATTTAACCCTTGTTGGGAGCAATACCGCATCACCTACCACTACTCCTTCGCCAACATCCAGCATGGGCAAAATATCCATCAAGGCCCCTAGACTGTCAGGCATAAGTCTCTTGACAACTGCTTGGTCGTTGGAGTTTGTCAACCTGAGAGCTATAAAGTTATTGCATTGGGTTAAAATAGTAGTGCTGATTTCTGATGGACGCTGACTGACAATCAGTAAAGCAACACCATATTTACGGCCTTCTTTTGCAATTCTTTCAAAATTTATCAATGCCCTTTTTTCGAATGGATTAACGTTTTGTTCCCGCGGGAGATACCTATGGGCTTCATCGCAAACAAATGCGATAGGGTGCCGTTTTTCAGCATCCATCCAGAATTGAGTTTGATAGATTATCCTGGCAACCAGCCCAACAATTACCGGCAGAATATCTGATGGAACTTCTGAAAAATCTATCACTTTGACCCCTTTTCCCTCGTCCTTAAAGCCCAATAAGTTTCGGGCAATTGTGTGAAGGGCCTCATACGCATGATATTTCTGATGCGCCTGGAAAATAAAGCCATATCTTTTATCCGTAATTCTACTATTTAACCTTACGATAAGTCTGCTGAACTGTCCGAAGAATTTTCCCTGCTTCAAACCTCGCGCTCCCTGTACCATCTCTTCATTTAAATCTTTTATTTCCTGTATGACTTCATCTAAAGAAAATGGGACTGGACTATCTATTGTAAATGATTTTAATATTTCTTTCTTTTCATATTTCTCTAAAGAACGTTTTTTTGAACCTGAAACCGCATCCTGAAATACCATTACCTGGTTATGGGCACTGAATTCACTACGATCAATAAACATCTCCTGCATTTCTTCAAAGTTTAATAACCAGTATGGTAAAAACAATATATCATCACTTGTGCTTTCAAGGTCATTTGGTCCGGCAACTTTTATGTGTTTTGCGTATTCCAGGGTGGAATATTCCCCATGAAGATCAAAAAGAATGATATTTGCAGACGGCAATTTTGAAGCCTTCTCAAGAATAGAAGCGACTGTCCATGACTTCCCTGAACCGGTGCTGCCGAGCAAAGCCGCGTGTCTTTGAAAAAATTTATTCCCATCCAAATATGTTTCAGCTTTTTCATCCAGCGTATAGTTCCCGATATTTAGGGCATTCTCATGTATGGATACAGACGAAATGACACCCATAAAGGCTTCTAACTCCTTCCCTTCAATCGGATAACATGGAGCATCGATATTGGGAACAGACATAACCGAACGGGTGAATACGTCTGTTCTTTCCCCCTCTTTGTCCCTCAATGTGCCAACCAAAATGAGGTGGACTACATTTTCCTCAGTCTCAACCAAGTCACTATCGTTCTCCTCCTCTTCAGTAGGCGTTTCTTCATAAAATCTCCGTATCACCCTTTCCACCATAGCGATCAGCCACTCGCCGGGCCGCCCCTTAAGGGCTGTCAATCTCCCTACCTTCGCTTCAGAAAGTCTATCCGAGGAGGGGACCCTTATAAATACCTTCGTAGTATCAACCTGAAAAACATTGCCGAGGCTGTCTTGTTCTTTGAAATCAAAAATGCCCATCTTACCCTCCTAATATTTCTCTCATAAATTTGTCAATTCTCCATAGTTCAATATCCGAAATCTCAAACGCCTTTTCTTTATTGTGGATAACTGTCGATCTGTTTTTCTTGCTAACTCCCCACAAATTTGGGCAAGCTGCCAATAATTCTTTAGCTTTGTTCGAAAGCCCTCTAGTTATTATGATTCCAGGCGTTGCATCTTCTTTTAGCCTTTTGACTAACGTTCCCTCAATAGGGTCATCATTAAAACCGTATCCTATGATTAAAAAGCTTTTTCCGGATCGAATTGAATCATTCGCTTTTTCAATAAACTCTATGAAGGGATCATCAAATGCATTGGAATATTTTTCATAACCAGGAGGAATAATGAGACGCTTATTATCAAAATTATCATTTTCAGCTAAGGATATATCAGAAACTATTTTATTATTAACCTCATACCAATCAATTGAACCGTGAACTTTAAAGAGCCTAACATGTAGTGCTGTCTTCTGGATCCTCTTTCTTTTTCTATTAATAACTACCCTGTCGATATATTCTATTTCTCTCCCTGCTTTTTTAAAATTGCGAGTCTTCCTGAAATAACCAACAAAGCCAGTGTTGCATGGTATTTCCAATTTGTCGCAACAGTATTCGACGAGACAGTCATAATTTGGTGTTATAATAGTCAAAATCTCAGACCGAAAATGGTTAATTAACCGTTCAACAGGAATTTCTGTAACACCATAAAAATAATCGTTTTTCACTTCTTTATCTTTTTTGGAGATATAACGCCCCACGACTTGAACAATTTCATTGTTTAGCACCTGGCTCGGCGGATTATTGCTAAGAGCCGCTTCTAAGCCGATATTGTTTTGCAAATCATTTTGAATCTTTTTCCACTCAGCACTGTTATTGTTGTGCAGTTTCTTCAATAAATGGCCAGCTAATTCTCCCATTCCAGGAATTCCCCCTGCACAGGATGGCCCGGAACCTAAAATAACAACAGGTATTTGTCTGAATATTTCTTGGAAGATTTTATAAGTTGAATTTTTATCCATTATTTTTATGATGTTACTCATACCTCAATATTCTATGACTGAAAAGAGTGATTTGACCAGATCTAGTATTCATTGCATACTTGAAAGTTTCTTTTGGACCGTTTGCTCTGAAAATTCATGTAGAACATAGTTGACTCTATTGACTTAATCCTTAACTGTTTTTATGCAATCCACTGAAACTTGTGTTTAAGTTCGTTGAAATAGTTCCATTTTTTGGTTAGACGCTGGAAACGCCCGGCGACGATTCCCGGGGAAATCTTAAGCTCGTTTGCCAGACGGATTACATCTGCTTTTGCTCGCAATGCGGCAATTTGAGGGTCTCTATCACGAGGGATTAGAATTTCTGCTGCAAATTCATTGGCTTTTTGCTCCCTTGGATCATCAACAGTGCCGTCGTTGATATAAAGGTCCTTCTTGCTGTCATAAAGAACATGGCCGGCTTCGTGAAAAAATGAAAACCAAAAGTGATCCTCCATCTTGCCACGAAGATTGAGTAGAATCATAACCTTGGACGCTGACAGCCATTTTGTTGCTCCATTCCATGGTACTTTTTTCATTTCCGGAACAAGTGTCAGGGCAACACCGAAATCTGCGCAAAGCCGAATGGTTTCGGGGATAAATTCTTGGGGATTCTTGACCGTCAGCAGGCGAATCTTTTTTGCGGCCCGGCTAAAGTTGTTTTTATCAAAAGGCTGACAATCAATCCGGTATGCCTGGATTTCTCCCAATCTGATCCAGGCGGAAGCCGGACCTGGGCAGGTCTCAAAGCACTGTGAGCGTCGCGCCGCTACCGCCGGTTTCGCCCAGATATCTTTCCAGGCCGACACACTGCTCAACCCGTAGAATTTTAGTGTCTCTCTTAAAAGAAGCACTTTGTCTTTTTGGGGCTCAATCGCATTACGCTGGATAAGTTCTTGGGTGGGAATCGTCTTCAACCAGTCGAGATCGGTTTCAAGCTGTTTTCGTTCCTTAGATTTAGCCAGCTGCTCTCGATATTGTGCTTCCAGATTGTTCCACATGCGTGCCGAAACACCGGTGGCCAATTCAAGCTTGTTGGCGGTTTCGTACGAAATGGGCTGATCCCCTTTGAAAATTCGGTTGAGAGACTGAACAGTCAGGCCGGTGCGAACGGCCAGTTCTTTCTGTGACATATTCAGCGATTCCATGACCTCTTTAAGTGTTTCTCCCGGAGAAATCGCGTAATCAGGCTCAAACCCGTAAAGTTTTTTTGCCGTCAACATGATATTTATACTCCTTTATTTAATGTGTGTCGGTTATCTCGACAATTTCGATTTCGCTAACCTTTGTCCAACCCAACCCCCCGTCTTTTTTATGCGGCATTGGATCGTTTGCAGGAATAAACAGAAGCCGATACGGATGTTCGAGATCGACGGATAACTGCCCATCACGATCACCTGATAACGGATGGCATCGCGGAGGCGGTACCTTTGAAATGTCATCCAAACAGGGGGCAGCTTTTAACTCCATCAATCGCTGTTGTAATTTCCGAGTCATTGTCGGACCGAGTTTTTTGATGGATTCGTTTGTATTGTTGCAGATTTTCTGCAACCTTTTTGTCCTAAAGTATATTACCATATCGAATGCATTGCAATAAAAAAGTTAACATGACGTGTTAATAATTTCAATTAATGAATATGGGGTGATTAAGGTGAGTTTTCAGATCACCCTCAAAATCCTTACCCATTATATGCCATGGTATCGATGGTATGCGGCGCAGGTGCCCTCGCTGGAGAGCCCCAGTTAAATAAGCTGTGCGTTTAACGGGGTAAACATAACCACGCCTTGCTCTGTAAAGGCAAAGGGCAGGTATTTTGAGTGTTGCCATTATCTGGCGGAGTCTTACAAATGCACGTACGACAAAGATGCTGGATTCAATGGCGCGTGGGGTATTAAGAACACTTGCGGCCATAATTGCCCCATGTTCTGTGAAGGCATGAGGAAGCGCCGGCGAGAACCTAAGATTAGAGAGGTGGTTGCAATTTGCAACCACCTTGTTCTTTTCTTTTTGAGTGAGTCTAAACATGAAGTCTTCAGGAAATCGGTCGCTATTGCGTTTGACCTGTTGATTAAGCCGCTTCGTCGTTACACCATAAAGTTTCGCAAGATCAGCATCCAGAATGACCTTTTTCCCCCGGACCAGTAAAATTGTCTTTTCCACACGTTCAACAGGAACCAATAACTTATTGTCTATCATACGACATTCCTTTGTGGACAAAGTTTTTATCGGTGAATTTTAAATTGTGCATTTCATGCTATGGAACAACATCAACTCTTTTATAACTTTTATCCGATCCACTGAAACTTTCGTTTCAGCCCGTTGAAATAGTTCCATTTTTTGGTCAGATGCTGGAAACGTCCCGCGACAATTCCCGGGGAAATCTTCAGTTCGTCTGCCAGACGGATTACATCTGCTTTTGCCCGCAATGCGGCAATTTCCGGATCTCTTTCACGAGGGATCAGAAATTCTGCTGCAAATTCATTATAAACAGTACTATCAGGATGTTTTTTCAAACTTCATATCCTCTACATCCTGTAAATCCTGTCTAATACTATTCTGAAATTATTTAAAAATTTCTGTTTTTTGGGTAACCGTTGTTTTAATGGCATTCAGTGTGTCACTCAGTACGGTAATCACATTTTCGCGGATGTCTCCGGCAACAACCAGCAGCATGACGTCATCGCCCACGGCCAGGTTCCTGTTTTCAGCTATTTCAACGAGTATTTCTACTATCCCGGGCTTTCTGTTATAGGTTTCAATCACCTGACGCAATTTTTCATGATCAACCGATAGGGTCAGACCCGATACTTTCCGACCGTCACGGGATGTGTCGCGCACCACCCCGTTATGGCACAGGATCATTCCTGCCCGGTGATACGCGGGGTGGTTTTTAATTGTAGCGATCATATGGGTTAAATCCATGGCTACTCCAAGGTTCAGACCTCGTTAAATAATATCAAAAAAGGCCTTGTTTTTGTAAAAAAACATTTTGTGTAAAGTGCAACAAGATGCTGGATACTTGATACTGGATGCTGGATAATGGCGGCATCCTGTCTAAATTTTTCAATGATGAACTATGATCCCTATGCTGAATATTTTGCAATATGTTCAGCCCTGACCAGATCATCGTGCGTATTAATATTATAAAAAGAGACCAGATCCGGATCGTTTTGACGCAAAATAGTTTCAGGCAGTTTTTTAACGCGAACCTTTTGGAAAACTTGCCGGATTTTAAGTTCTTGCTTAACAAGTTGCTGTTCTATGGGCTTAAGACATTTCTTTGAATATATAGAACACAGCGGCTCAAATCCCTTGGAAGTTTCAGGGATAACAATGTCAACACCGGGTTCTATATGGTTAAGGATAGTTTCAACCAGACCCTTTTTAAGGAAGGGGATATCGCAAGCCGCGAAAAACGCATACGGGGTGGTCATATAAAAAAGACCGGTATGTATCCCTGTCAACGAGCTTCGGATTGGGAAAAGGTCTGTCACGATATTAAAATTCCACTCAAGATATGGAATCGGATCGTTGGTAACCAGAATAATTTCCTCGAAAAGATTGCTAAAGACGCCATATATGCGATCAAGGATACATTTTCCATCCACACGGATCAACGCCTTGTTTGTTCCTGAAAACCGTGTGTTCTGTCCACCTGCCAATATGACGCCGGTAACGGAGGGTTTCATTTTATAACAGCGAATAGGGAATTAATAAAATAATAATAATAGGTAGTCATATTTAAAAATGCATATACTTAACATTTTACAATAGGAAAAATATCAGGCAAAATCAAGGCCGTTTCAATGAGATTGTGATTTCTGTTGCAAAGAAATATCATAATAATCTTGATCTTACCTTTGTGCATGATATAGAAATTTTAAACTTATTTTCGGTGGAATTTGGTAGAAATATCGAGGGAGATGGGTTATTGTAGTATTTCTGAGATGTTAACTATGATACTGGAGAAAAAAATGAGTACAATTAATATCATTTTAGATTCGGCGGACATAGATCGTAAGCTGCAAAGGATTACCCGTGAGATTCTTGAAAAGCATAAGGGTGTGGAGAATTTAACCCTGATCGGAATTCAAACCCGCGGTGTATATCTGGCAAAACGTATCCAGTCCAGCATTAATGAAATCGAAAGGATTGAAATACCGACCGGTGAAATGGACATTACCCTTTATCGGGATGACTGGACCCGAATCAGTCCCAATCCGGTTGTTAAAACCACGAATATATCCTTCTCGGTTGATGGGAAACAAGTTATTTTAGTCGATGATGTCCTGTTTACCGGCAGGACAACACGGGCCGCCATGGATGCATTGATAGATTTCGGAAGACCGAATCGTATAGAACTTGCCGTGCTGGTGGATCGGGGTCACCGGGAGCTTCCAATCCAGGCTAATTATGTAGGGGAATTTGTTGAAACAAGGCGATCTGAGACCGTAAATGTATTATTAAGAGAGCATGACGGGGAGGATAAGGTTGTAATTGAGGAAAAATGACGGTTTCGTAGAAAATTCTTTAAGGGTTCATCAAAAATGGGTTTTGAAAATGCCGGCATGGAGATAAAATGGGTTTCAAAAAACACAAGGCGAACGCTCCGAGAAAGGTTGATGTGGGTATTATCACCGTATCAAGCACACGTTCAATAACAGAGGATAAAAGCGGCCGGTGGATCGGCAAACGGGTTAAAAAGGAAGGTCATCAGCTTGTATTGCATCGGGTTGTTCCGGACGAAACCGAAGCAATAACCCAAATCCTTCATGAAACCATAAGAGATTATGGCGCTCAGGTCATCCTGGTAACCGGCGGCACCGGTGTTAGCAACAAAGACGTTACCATTGAAGCGGTCCGTCCATTCTTTAAAAAGGAGCTCACGGCATTTGGGCCCCTTTTTGCCCAGCTCAGTTTTGAACAGATAGATTCTGCCGCTCTTTTATCCCGTGCCACTGCCGGTGTTATTGGAACAACCATTGTGTTTTGCATGCCGGGGAGCCTTAAAGCCAGTAAATTGGCTTGCAAGGCCCTTATTTTTCCCGAACTCGGTCATCTTGTTAAACATGTCCATGAAGATTAGATGGGGTGCCCCGACCTTAACCCCCGGCGCCTGGTCCTCGAAATCCTCGATTTATGAAAGTTTAGGGTAAATTATAGGTACGCGGGCTGTTAAGGCAGAGACGATTTCATAATTGATGGTGTTCAGGCTCGCGGCAATCTCATCAACAGTTATGGATTCATCTTCCTGTCTTCCGAAAATTACCACCTCATCTTCTAAATTCACATCAGGAATATGTCCCACATCCAGCATGGTCTGGTCCATGCAGATTCGTCCGACAATCGGTGCCCTGCGCCCACGGACCAGCATATGTCCACGGGAAGAGAGCAAACGATTAAATCCGTCCGCATATCCCACGGGAATTGAAGCAATGGTTGTGGATTTTGGAGTTTGATATATGCTGCCGTAACTGACGTTGAAACCGGGGGGAACTTTTTTTAAATGAATAATTTTTGATTTTAAAGTCATGGCCGGTTTCAGCGCGATTCGGCGTTTATTTACATCATCGGATGGATAGAGACCATAAATCGCAATGCCGGCTCGCACCATATCGAGATGGGTTTCGGGCATGTCTATGATAGCTGCACTATTGGCGGCATGGCACAAAACAGGATTCATGCCGGCACGGCGCAGCTCATTTAAAAAGTCAACAAATATTTCAAATTGCTTTCCGGCATATGTCTTATCAGAGCTGTCTGCAGTGGCGAAGTGAGTGTATACGCCTTCCAGTTCAAGACCCGCAAGTGACGAGATGGACTTGACTTCACGGATAGCGTTACCAATTAAATTTTGCTCTGTTACATGAGGTCGGCGGCAGTCAGGCAGCAGTCCGAGTCGGCCCATTCCGGTATCCACCTTAAGGTGAGTCTTGATCTGTTTGTTGAATGAAACAGCAATATCGGAGAGTGCTTGAGCGGTGTTATACGACCATACGGTTTGGGTCAAATCAAACGCTATCAACTTGTGGGTAAGTACCGGCGGTGTGTACCCAAAAATCAAAACCGATTCGTTAAACCCTGCTTTTCTAAGTTCAATTCCTTCTTCTATTCTGGCGACACCCATGGAATCGGCGCCGTTCTCCAGGGCCTTCCGAGTTACCTCAATCACCCCGTGACCATAAGCATTGGCTTTTACCACGGCCATCAGATCGGCCCCGGGATCTGTAATTCGCCGTAATTCACGCACGTTGTGTGCTATGGCTTCAAGGTCAACCTCTGCCCAGACAAGCGGAGAGTCCAAATGGCTACCTCCTAACCCGGACAAGCCGGGAAAGTGCCTAAAATGAACTAAAGTTTGAAGTGACTAAATTTACGACTAAGGAATTAAGCGTTTTACTATGTTATCTGGAAATCATCGCTCTCATCATATCACCGGCATTTTGAGCATGATCTGCGATGAAGCCTATTGTTTCAGCCAGCCTGATCAAATGAAATATAGTGACAGCATCGCTCTCCATGTTAAAGACCTTTTTCTTAATGACGTCTTCAAATTTATCGGCCACATATTCCTGATTATGGAGACTGTGGATTATACCTTTGACCACCACCCGTTGGTTTTCGGAATAATTTCTAAAGTACTCTCTTGCTTCAGCAACCATCGTGGTCAACTGCTCAACGGGGTCAATAACTGCATCGACCAGCAGAGCAAAGTCCTTTTCAAGCTCTGGAGGAATTTTTGTTGTGCTTCTATAGGAAATCCAGTCGAGTGTATCTTCCATGGCATCAAGAACACCATCCTGTTCTCTTAAATACCTGAACACCAGAAAATTAGATATAGGCATCATGGTTTCCTTTGGAATATGCCCACGGATGCGGCGCTTGATGGCATCTGCTTGACTTTCAATCTGAGCAACTTCTTGTCTGAATTCTTCAAATGTTTTACATTTGTCCGCAAAATAGCACTCCATAGCCTGCTGAAAAGCCCAGGCGCATTCCTTGACTTTTTCCGCGTGTTCCTGAAGACCTTCAAATGGTGAAGTCATAAACATTTTAAAAAATGGTATGCGCATAGCCATCTCCTTTTATAAAAAGAATTGCAGTATTTTAAATATGATCATACTGGTAACGGCAGCAGCAGGGACAGTTAATACCCAGTATAACATAATTTTATAAATAATACCAAAGTTAACCGCTTCGATTCCGCGCGCAAGGCCGACTCCCAAGACACCGCCCACTGCAGCATGGGTTGTTGAAACCGGCAGGCCCATTTTTGAGGCCACAAGAACAGTTGTTGCCGCAGCAAATTCAACACAGAAACCTCGTGTATTGCTGAGCGTGGTAATTTTTTTACCCATGGTTTCCATGACGCGGTGCCCCGCCATTCCAATTCCACAAGCAATTCCGATACCGCCAAACAGCAGGAGAAAAACAGGCACCGGCACCGTAGCGCCGACACTGCCTGTCTTTACCAAAAAATAAATCACAGCAAGAGGACCTATTGCATTAGCCACGTCGTTTGCCCCCTGTGCCAGGGCAACATAGCAGGCTGTTCCGACCTGTATGCGCCGGAAGATCGCCTCTGCTCCGCCTTCCCGTCTTTTAATAAACCATCCTAAAGCCTTCCTTCCGACGAATCCAAAAAAAATTGCCAGATTGAATGAAACCAGCAATGCAGAATAGGGCCCAACGACCAGTTTTTTCCCCAAAGGAGTTTTGAACAGAAATGACAATATAACCACAAAAAAAGTTACACCAATAAAAACCGGCGACAACTTCAAAGCGTGGACAAAAGTATCTTCTTTAGAAAGAATTAATTTTACGATAATTTTGAACATAAAAAAAGAGATGACAATACTAAACACAGGGGAAATAACCCAACTTATTACAACAGCAGCAAGTTTGCCCCAATTGATGACTGAGAAGCCGCCAGCCATAATACCAAAGCCTATCATGGCGCCCACAATAGAATGGGTTGTGGAAACCGGCAATGATTTCCATGTGGCAAAACTGACCCAAAGGGCGGCAGCAAGAAGGGCTGAAAGCGCGCCGATAAGGGCCAGGTGCGGGTCGGTCAGGACTTCGGTTGAGACAATCCCTTTGCGAATAGTATTGGTAACATGGGAGCCGATAAACACGGCACCCAGTATATTCAATATCCCTGCAAGAAAAATTGCCTGGCGAATTGTGATCGCCTTGGCGCCGACAGAAGAGGCCATGGCATTGGCGACATCATTGGCGCCGATGTTCCAGGCCATATAAAACCCAAAAATGTAACCGACAATCAGGACGTAATATTCTTGAGGCATTATTATTTTACATTAATATTAATGTGTTATAGCAAATCAGCAACAATCAGTCGATTCAGGCCAGCCAATATTTCCAATGTACGGGCACATATCATGGCGCATTGTGCAAATCAATCCTAAATATGGAGCCTACTGGTGATAAATTGAGACGCTACTTACATACCCGCCGAGTACTCTGCAAGTATCTCTTCAGGTATGTCATCGATGAAACTGGATGGCCGATTCAAGATCATTCCCGAGCCCCTGTCATAAATTTGAACCGGATATGTAAAAAACAGATTTTCTTTAGCCCGCGTCGAAGCAACGTACATAAGCCTCAGTTCTTCCTCAAGCTCCTTTTTACTATGCAAAGCATATATGGAAGGAAATCGTCCCTCGAGAGCCCATATAATAAAGACGGTATGCCATTCAAGACCTTTGGCGGAGTGTATTGTTGAAAGAATGAGACGGTCCTCACTCTGATCGTCGGTTAAAAAAGAGTCATTGAGACTTGTATTTGGCGGCTCAAGAGCCATATCGCTCAAAAAGGGTTTGAGATTTCTGTACCGTTCCATTATGGTTACAAGATGCTCAAGATCTCTGGTACGTTTCGGATGATCATCATATTTTTCTTTTAATATGGGCACATAATAATTGACAATAGCTTCACCCAGTTGGGGAACGGACATGGGTTTTGAATCAATAGTTGAAAAGAGATCTTTTAATCTAACCATACCCTTTGATCGTCTGGATTTAGGTTGGATTGCAAAAATCCCTGTATATCCAGCTTTTTCAGCCAGAATTGTTTCATAAATATCAATAGCGGTTTTTGGACCGATATTATCTAAAAGGAGAAGTATTCTATACCAACTTATCCTGTCAAGGGGATTGGAAATAACTCTGAGATGGGCCAGGACATCCTTAATATGTGCGGATTCCATAAATTTAAAACCACCCACCTTGATAAAAGGAATTCCTTCCCTAGTCAGTTCAATTTCAAGATCAAAGGAATGAAAACTTGCTCTAAAAAGTACTGCGATCTGGTTCAAAGGAATACCTTTGCGACTAATCTCCCGAATTTTTTTAACCACAAATCGCGATTGGCTGTTCTCACTCCTGCTCTTTACAAGTAACGGTAGAGAACCTCCGGATTTTCGAGTAAAAAGAATCTTTGAATATTTTTGCGCCGCCCGTTCAATAATGACGTTGGTAAGCTTTAATATGGGTTGGACACTTCTATAGTTTTCTTCAAGCCTGATTATCCGGGTCCCGGAAAATATTTCAGGAAACCTCATTATATTTTCAAAATTTGCGCCTCTGAAAGCATAAATACTTTGTGAATCATCACCAACAACCATGACATTTTTATTGGTACCGGCAAGAAGATATATGATTTCCGCCTGAATCTTATTGGTATCCTGGTATTCATCAACCATTACATAGTGGTATGTTGAACAGATTTTGTCACGAACGTCAGAGTGATTTTTTAAAAGCATCTCTAAATATATTAGAAGGTCGTCATAATCAAAAAAATTATTCTCGGCTTTTTGTTTTCGGTAAGCATTGGAAAGCACAACCACAGCGTCTATATGAGAAGTGAAATGAGGATAATCAGTTAAAACCACATCTTCAACAGATAGAACTTTGTTCACAGCCCGGCTGAAAATATTGGCCAGAGTCTGTTTTCTGGGAAAGGAGCGGTCCCTTGAAAATGCTCCCATTTCTTTTCTCAGCATACTGATGAGCTGTTCAGCATCCGTACGGTCTATAATGGAAAAGTCACGATCGAATCCTATTTTGTAAGCATATCTTCGCAGAACAGCATGGGAAAAAGAATGAAAAGTTCCCCCGGAAACCCTTTCACACCTGTTGTCAAGCAACGCTGCGGCTCTCTTCAGCATTTCCTGGGATGCTTTGCGCGTAAATGTCAGAAGAAGAATGGAGCCCGGCGATATGCCTTCTTCTACCAGACGTGCAACCCGGTAGGTTAACGTTCTGGTCTTTCCGCTTCCCGCTCCTGCGATGACAAGAAGCGGTCCTTCTTTGAATTGGACGGCGTCCAGTTGAGAAGGATTCAGTGCTTTTTTATAGGGAATTGGAGAATTCTTTTTCATTTAGGACCTGTAAGTAAACATTTCGGAAATTCTATCCCGCCATGAGCGGGATAAATTAATTTATTGAGGCATGGTCTTTTTGCCTTATTTATGGCCCCGGTAAAACAGAAAAAAGTTTCACCCCGGTACGACCTGCCGGAGTTAACCCAATACGATCTCCCGTACCTACGTGGCAGGCAGGGCAGGCTGGGTAAAAAAAGCAACCTACGTTCAGCCAAACTTATCTTTCATAAGACTATAGCGTTGTCAACTATTGTATGGCCTTTTTTCAGGGTAAACGCATTTGATTTCGGTGCAGCGTAGCGACGGCGTGGAGCGTTCTCCCTGTATTGGGATTCAAATGCGTTTGCCCCGGGTCTTTTTTATGTTCTACATATTTAGTTGACTTTTTAAAAAAAGAGGTATAGTAAATTAAAAGAGAATGTTAATTGTGCTAAAAAAAAATCGTTGATCAAGGAGGAAAACTAAATGAAGAAATTAAAAGATCAATTGAAGACAATAAGCAGTTCACTTACTTCACTTTCCAAACAAGTTGAAAAGATCACTAAACAGGTTGAAAAATTACAGTCAAAAAAAGCTGCTGTTGCTCCTAAAAAGACTGCGGCAAAGAAAAAAGTGGCTGCAAAAAAGGCTCCCGCTAAACCGCCGACAGTTATTGATACCATATTAAATGCCGTCAAAAAGGCCCGGAAAGGAATTACCATCTCCCAGCTCAAAGAAAAAACCGACTTTAATTCAAGACAGCTCGGCAATGCGCTGTATAAACTTACAAAAAAAGGGAAAATTGAAGCAAAGTCACGTGGTGTTTATGTTAAAAAATAACATTTAAGGAATGAATCGACGGATTTTGGCTTTAAGTTCCAACAAAATGTTTTAAAGTAAAAGAAAACAAGCCTTCAGTATGCCTCATGAGTAAAACCGAACATACTGAAGGCTTTTTACCTTTTTAACAATAATTTTTCCTCTGTTCTCCGGAAGTATAATCATGATTAAAAAGTTTTCTGCTCCTTCTATTATAAAAGTTTTACTATGTGCTGCTTTAATAGTTATTTTGTTCTCATGCGCTCTGGTTAATCAAAATGTTCAAAGCGTTACAAAAAGTTCTGTTGAAAATATCGACGCTTTTGTTAAATGGCCTTATGAAAAAAGCGACCTTCTTCCGGATCCAGACGTTATATTTGGAAAACTGCCGAATGGGTTCAGGTATGTATTAATGGAAAATCACAGACCCAAAGACAGGGTGAGTATTCACCTGGATGTTCAGGCAGGTTCACTGCACGAGTCAGACCATCAACAGGGATTTGCCCATTTTTTAGAGCACATGCTGTTTAACGGTTCAACAAATTTTAAGCCCGGGGAACTGGTAAAATATTTCCAGAGTATCGGGATGCAGTTTGGGGCCGATGCAAATGCCCATACCGGATTTAATGAAACCGTTTATGACATTCTTTTGCCCCATGGCGACAGGAAAAACCTTAAAAAAGGCCTGACGGTAATCAAAGACTATGCTGAAGGTGCGCTTCTTTTACCGTCGGAGATTGACAGTGAACGGCGTGTGGTTCTGGCCGAAAAGCGAACACGCGATTCTGCAGGGTATCGTACATATGTTGCCACATTGAATTTTGAATTTCCTCATGCAAAAATATCTAAAAGACTTCCCATAGGAAAAGAAGAAATGCTGAAAAAGGCTGACCATAAACGCTTGAAGGAGTTTTATGATTCCTGGTACAGGCCCGAGAAGATGATACTTGTGATGGTGGGAGATTTTGACACCCAAGCGGCAATCTCACTAATAAAGGACAATCTCTCCTCATTATCGAGCCGGGCCCCTCCCGTGCCCGATCCCGATTTTGGAAGGATAAATCATTTCGGAATAAAACCTTTTTACCACCTTGAAAAAGAAGCAGGAAATACAACGACAAGCATCGAAGTTGTGGAAAAGGTTTCCAAGAAACCGGATTCTTTTGCCTTTCAAAGAGGTAGATTGATCGAAAATATTGCCAATCGCATTGTCCAGGACCGCCTAAATGCTATGGTCAGGAAAGCAGGCACTCCCTTTACCTCGGCATCCATTCGTTCAGGATATTTTTTAAATCAAATGAAATATGCTGAGATCACCGCCGAGTGCAGCCCGGAAAACTGGAAGAGATCTCTTTCTCTTGTCGAACAAATCTTAAGAAAGGCATTGAAATTCGGGTTTACTAAATCAGAATTGGACAGGGTAAAAAAAGATTATCTTTCAGAACTTGATAACGCAGTAAAAAAAGCTTCCACACGCAACAGCCGGCATCTGGCACGAAAGATATTATGGAACCTTAATTCAGACCGAGTTTTTTTATCGCCCGAACAGAAAAAAGAACTTTTTACTCCCTTTATCAACGCTTTGACCTCACAAAATGCACACGATGCCTTCAAAGAGATCTGGGCGCCGGAACACAGGCTTTTACTTGTAACCGGCAATGCAGAACCGACAGGGACGGATAAGGATTCCCTTTCTCAAATACTTGGAGTTTATTATAAAAGCAAAAAGGTACAAGTATCAAGACCGGCTGAAAAGAAAACCGTGACGTTTCCATATCTTCAGGAACCCGTGAAAGAAGGGTCGATTATCCTGACAAAAAAGATCCCTGACCTCGGAATTGTCCAGGTTGATTTCAAAAACGGTGTCCGCCTTAATCTCAAGAAAACCGATTTTAAAGCAAATCAAGTGCTTATTAATCTTGCCTTTGGCTCGGGCAAAACTTCCGAACCATTAAAAAAACCTGGCCTTGCTGAGCTAAGCACAAAGGTAATTAACGAAAGCGGACTCGGAGCATTAGACAAAGATGGGGTTGAACGTGCCATGGCGGGAAAAAGCACGGATGTTTTTTTCGGTGTTGCGGAAGATCATTTTTACTTCAAAGGGGAAACCGTTACTCACGAAGTACCGCTGTTGTTTCAGCTCCTTTATGCACATCTGGTTGATCCGGGTTTTCGTGAAGATGCTTATACCCTCTCCATGGAACGGTTCAGGCAGGAATATCTGGAACTTTCGGGTTCAGTCGATGGCGCCATGGTACTTTCAGGAAACCGCTTTCTTGCCGGAGGAGACAGCCGTTTCGGCCTTCCCTCTTTTGAAAAATTCAAGCAGTTGACCCTTAAGGACATCCGGTCATGGATCGAGGCATCATTAAAAACGGATACTATGGAAGTATTAATAGTTGGAGATTTTGATATGGATTCGGTCATAAAATTGGCCGCTAAATATTTTGGAACTCTTTCTCTGAATACCCAGGTCTATAAATCATCAGAGTCAAGGTTGCCTGAATTCCCTGTCGGCCAATTTCGCACCATATCTGTTGTGACAAAAATTCCCAAAGGCATGGTAATCGTCGCCTATCCAACGGAAGATTTATGGAATATAAGCAGAACACGCCGGTTATCCGTACTGGCGGATATTGTTTCGGACAGGCTCCGCGAGCAGATACGTGAAAAGCTTGGCTCCGCTTATTCTACATTTGCCTTTAACAGGCCGAGCCGGGCTTATCCGGAGTATGGGGTTTTTCAAGCAGGGGTTTATATTAATCCTGAAGAAGCAAATATGTTAGTAAACAAAATAAAGAAAATAGTCTCCGGCCTTGCTGCCGATGGCGCCACCCAAGATGAATTGCATCGGGCCTTATCTCCAACCCTTACCAGTATTAAAGAAATGATGCGTAAAAATAACTACTGGCTCAATACAGTTCTTACGGGTTCCAAAAAACATCCCCAACAGCTCGACTGGAGCCGCACAATAATGAAAGATTATGCTTCTGTTACAAAAGAAGAGGTGTCCAATATTGCGAAGAAATACCTGGATAACGGAAAGGCGGCGATAATCATAGTGAAACCTCAGTAGGTCCCAAATTGTTACTCAGTCTAACAAATTCTTCTATGGTAAGTGTCTCAGCCCGCCGAACAGGATCTATGCCTGACCTTTCAAGTATATTTTGGGCAGCATTCGTATCAATATTCAGTTCGCTTGCCGCAAGCGCATTTTTAAGAATTTTTCTTCTGTTTCCGAAAGCCGCTTTGATGACACTGAAGAAGAAGGCCTCATCATTAGCGGGATATTTTAATGTTTTTTTAAATCTAAATTCAAGAACTTCGGAATCTACTTTGGGTTTTGGAAAAAAAACTGAGGCCTTAACATCCGCTATTTTTTTTATGTTGGCACAGTACCCAAGCATAACGGTAAGTCTTCCATAATCCTTGCAACCGGGTTGTGCAGTAATGCGCTGAGCCAGTTCCTTCTGTAGCATGAAGACTGCCCTGGTTAACGCCTCTCTGGATTTAATAAGTTGAACAAGAATCTGGGAAGATATGTTGTAGGGAAGGTTGCCCATGACCACCATCTTTTGCCCGACATTTTCTGCCAGCGATTTAATATCAATCTTCAGTATGTTTTTTTCCATTATAACAACATTTGAAAGATTACTTGTAAGAATCTCTGTTTTCAGAATATCTATAATTTTGCGATCCTTCTCAACCGCAAAAACCTGCTTAACTATGCGGGCTACAGGAATTGTTAACGCACCCAGGCCGGCGCCTATTTCCAGAACAACGTCTTCCGGTAAAATTCCGGAACGGTTCACAATCATCTCTGCAGTGGTCTGGTTTGTCAAAAAATGCTGCCCCAGTTGTTTTTTAGGTCTGATATTATGAAAAACCAGCAGTGTTTTTGGTGAGGTCATAGCTTCATCAGAATGCAATAATGAATGAAGAAAAAGATTAAAGCCCTGCTTTTTTGCGCGATCGTATGGTTGTAATAATTTTACGCGTTATAAAATATGAGGCAAAACCCGGAAGAATTCCCAATATTATTCCACCGACTACCATTGCCATAGTGACATCCACCCCAAGCTTTAAAAGTTCTAAAACCGATTCGTATTTTGCGTCAAAGGGAGCTGAATGGCCGAAAAAAAACATTCCTGCCTTGTAACTTCCCAAGTAAAACAAAGGTGCGGAAATCGGGTTGCAAAACCAGACACCAATGGCAGCGGCGGCTTTACTTCCACGCAAAATAATAGCCAGAGCTACGGCGATAACAGTATGAAACGGCATGGTAGGGGTTATGCCCACAAAAACCCCGATGGCCATACCCATGGCAATATAATGGGGATCACCCTCGAACTTTTTTACACGCTCAACAAACTCACGGATATTATACTTTTGTAACAGTGGTCCTGTTTTTTTGGAACTATGTTGTTTTTCTGCTTCTTTCATCCGGGTATTGCTCATAAGACCTGCAGTATCGCTTCAAATCCTAATCGAGTCAAAACTCGATCATGCGTTATCCGTTAACACGAAACTTTCAATTATGTGTCTTTGTTCAATCATGATCAAATTATCACGAAAGGTTCTTATTTTCAACGCTTTATTACTATCTGCTCATGCGTTGTGTTCTTTTATCTTCTGAATCTATCATAAAAATTGTATAACTTGACTTTTTATATATTATCAAATAGTTTTAATATTGATATTTTGCTTATACTAGTCATCTTTCCATCCTAACCGTCATATAAGGAGGATCACATGGCAAAGAGAAAAGGCAAATCCGTAAGTTTTGATGCAATGGTAAAGTTCTTCCTTAAGTATTACAATATTCCGACCCGGAAAGATATCGACAAACTCATGGCCAAAATGGATCGTCTGGAGATGCTCATCAAGTCGTCTGCATTGACCGACAAAGGCGGCGCTACTTCCGGTGTAAAAGCCTCCAAAAGCAGAGCATCAACCGGCAAAACCGTAATGACTTCCACGGACAGAGCGCTGGAAGTAATTAAACGATTCAAAAAGGGTGTAGCGTTTGCCGATATTCAGGCGAGAACAGGTTTTGAAAACAAAAAACTTCGCAATATTATTTATCGTCTGCATAAAATGGACAAAATTGTCCGCAAGAGTCGCGGTCTGTATATTGCTGCCTAGCTCCTTGGGAATTACCGATTATCCATTGAAGATTGAAGGCTGGAAACTCGAAAAAATAGTCAAGTAATTGATGATTCCGTGACAGTTTGGCGGGACTGGGCTATTTGGGGAAAAACAATATATTTTAGGCAGTTTTAATTAAGGATTTACTTATGAGTACACTTCTGGATCGCAACAATCCCGACATCAGAGAAGGAGACCGTATTTTCGGCTATTTTATCAGGCAGGTTTCAGAACTTAAAGAAATCGGTGCATTTCTTTATCTACTTGAACATACCTTAACAGGCGCCCGGCATACTCACATCAGTAACAAGGACAAAGAAAATACATTCAGCGTGGCTTTTAAGACGGTTCCTTCTGATTCAACCGGTGTTGCTCATATCCTTGAACATACCGTTTTGTGCGGTTCTCACAAATTTCCCGTAAGAGATCCGTTTTTTTCCATGCTTAAAAGGAGTTTGAGCACTTTCATGAATGCTTTTACTTCATCGGACTGGACCATGTATCCCTTTTCCACTCAGAACCGAACAGATTTTTACAACCTCATGGATGTTTATCTGGATTCCGCTTTTTACCCTAACATTGAAGAGCTTAGCTTCAAGCAGGAGGGACACCGCCTGGAAATAGAAGAGGGTACAAAAGACTCTGATTCGGTGAAACTGGTTTATAAAGGTGTTGTATACAACGAAATGAAAGGCGCCATGTCATCGCCGAACCAGGTAATGGTCCGATCTATTTTAAATGCGCTTTATCCTGAAACAACCTACGGCTACAATTCGGGCGGAGATCCTGCGGCCATTCCCGAATTGACCTATGATCAGCTTAAGGCTTTCCACCGACGGCATTATCATCCCAGCAACGCTTTTTTTTATACCTATGGGGATCTGCCTTTAAGAGACCATCTTAAATTTATCAATGATAAAATCCTTACGCATTTTGAAAGCATGGATCCAAAAACCGATGTTCCTTCCCAGCCCCGCTGGAGCACGCCGAGAAAGAATACATATTCTTATCCATTGGACAAAAATGAAGATCCATCAAAAAAGTGTCAGGTTTGCATGGCATGGCTCACCGCGGACATCAAAGATCCTTTTGAGGTTTTGATTCTAACCCTCCTCGGTCAAATTCTTCTTGGGAATCCCGCATCTCCCCTGCGAAAGGCACTGATAGATTCAAAACTCGGAACAGCCCTTTGTGACGGAACCGGCTTTGATGCTGAGAACAGAGATACTATGTTTGTCTGCGGATTGAAGGATGTTGAGGAATCTGCCGCTGATAAGATTAAATCCATAGTATTTAATGTTCTGGAGGATCTTTCGAAAAACGGCATTGATATAAAAATGATTGAATCCGCTATTCATCAGCTGGAGTTTCATCGTAAAGAGGTAACAAACATACCTTATCCATATGGTATCAAGTTGCTGTTGACATTTTCCGGCAGTTGGTTTCATGAAGGTGATCCTGTCAGAATTTTGCAGTTCGATGCCGATCTTCAACGGCTTCGAAATGAGATTTCTAAAGGGCCCTTCCTTGAAAACCGGATTAAAAAATATTTCCTGGAAAATGCGCACCGGGTGCTTCTTACTCTTGTTCCTGACCCGTTAATGGAACAGAAAGAACGCCATCGAGTCACAGCAGAACTCGACCGGATTCGTGCTGAAATGACACAATCCGAACTTGAAAAAATAAAAGCGGATACCCACGCGTTAAAACAACTCCAGGAATATAAAGAGGACGTTTCCTGTCTTCCCACATTAGATCTTGAAGAGATTCCCCCCACGGTTCAAATCGTGAAAGCGTCAACCTCTTATGACACCGTACCGGCCACTTGTTATCCGCAATCAACCTCCGGTATTTTTTATTTTTTGGGGGTTGCGGAAAGCGGATTACTGCAAACAAAGTTGGTCCCCCTAGTTCCTTTTTTCTGCCACGCCTTTTCCAAGGTTGGCACGGCCATACATGACTATACAGAAATGGCACAGCGAATTGATGCGTATACCGGCGGTATCGGTTTGTCGTGCCATGCCCGTACCGGTTTTGACGATGCAGGAGCCTGCATACCCCTTGTCGCTGTTAACGGAAAGTGCCTGGTTCGAAATCAGGATCAACTGTTTGACATCATTGAAGAACTTTTGTGCAAATTTGATTTTTCAGACCTGGTTCGTTTAAGAAGCCTTTTTCTGGAATACCGTGCAGGCCTGGAATCGATGATCGTGCAAAACGGCCACCGGTTAGCGATGTCCATGGCTTCAAGAAATTTTTCTTCAGCAAGTGCACTTAACGAAGCCTGGCACGGAATTCAGCAGCTTCAAACCATAAAGGCGATAACCGACGACCTTGGAGACGAAAAACTAAAATCCGTCTCCGAAAAACTTTTCGTTATCAGCAAAACACTTTTTAAACGTAACAACTTTAAAATGGCGCTGATTGGTGAAGAACAACCGATTTCAGCAGCTTCTTCAGCCACCGCATCGATACAAAACGGACTTGAACTCGGACCGGAATTATTAAAGACAAGACATGGATTTGTGCCACCGGAAATCGATTGTGATAATCAAATTCCCAGAGAGGGGTGGAGCACATCGTCATCCGTATCATTTGTGGCCAAGACTTTTGAGACCGTGCGCCTGGGACATGAAGATGCACCGGCCTTATCCGTGATAAGCAAAATACTTAGATCATTATATCTGCATCGCGAGATTCGGGAAAAAGGCGGGGCATATGGCGGATTTGCCGTTTACAATACTGAAAACGGACAGTTTTGTTTCGCTTCTTACAGGGATCCGCATATCGTTTCTACTCTAAAAATATACGATAATACTCGGGATTTTATAAGATCCGGCAACTACGGCGATGAAGACATCAAAGAGGCAATCCTCCAGGTATGCTCTGATATTGACAAACCCGACCCACCGGGGACCGCGGCCAGAAAGGCCTTTTTCAGGAAGATCGTTCTGTTGTCGGACGATACCCGTAAACAATTCAAGCAAAAACTTCTTACGCTGACCCGTAATCAGGTCATAGACATCGCCCAAAAATATTTCGATAACAGCAACCAAAAGCAAGGGGTGGCGGTGATATCGAATGAAGACAGATTGAATGCGGCAAACAAGCAACTTGCTCACAACCCTTTAAAACTATTTAAGATTTAGGTTTCAACCTAAATCCTAAATTAATTTTTTATAAAATCTGTTCCGGATTTCATCCTTTCCCTGAAAAAGTTGCTTTCTTTTCTACAATTACGCTGTTCCGTTTATGGCTCCGGTTAGAAATCTTCTCTGTTATCTATTTTGCTCCTTGAAATACTAACATCCATAAACCGAGCAGGATGAACAAAGATCCGGCTCCTATTTTAATATAATTTGTCGGAATCAGTCTGCTTACGGCAGATCCAAAGACAACTGCGAGCAAGGAGGTCAAAATAAGTGCACTCGCAGAACCGATAAATACGGCAACCCTTGATTTGCTTTCAACAGCAAAAGCAAGGGTCGCCAATTGAGTTTTATCGCCCAATTCTGCAAGAAATATCATCCCAAAAGTTGTTAGTATCACCTTGAAGTCCATGTTTTGATCCTCCTTGTGTGCCTCGTATTTAGCGTTTGCCATTTGTCACTTTAAAAGAATATCATGGGAAAAACAATCATGGAAGTGCCTGAAGCCGTAAAAACCAGACGTAAAAGAATAATTATGTTTCGACAAGATCCCAAAATTGCTCCTTGAACAGCAGGGTAAACGCATTTGATTTCGGTGCAGCGTAGCGGCGGCGTGTTTCTCTTGGAAACCGACTGACTGTTTGAAGGGCTTTAGCGCGCGTTAGCCCGAGCCGAATGAAATTATAACTTAAAAAATCAATGGGATAATTTAGCGACGAATTGTTCTTAATAACTCTGGCGCGGCTCGGGCTTACGGATGCTTAAGCACAAGTTTCAGTCGGTTGGAAAGAGATACACGCCGTCGTGGAGCGTTCTCCCTGTATTGGAGTTCAAATGCGTTTGCCCTGACTTGAACAGTTATTGGCCTGGATTTTTCATGGCCTATAATATATAATTATTTTGATTAACTTTTTAATAAAAAGATATACATGGTTTCGTAAACAAGGTTTATGATTATGAAAATAGACGGCAAAGATCTCCGACCCATTTGGCTCGATTCGGATTTAACTGTTGTAAAAATTATCGACCAGAGATATCTTCCCCATGAATTTGTAATTGCGGATCTTGAAACCGTTGATGATGTTATCACGGCCATCAAGGAGATGTATGTAAGAGGGGCGCCCTTAATAGGGGTGACGGCTGCATATGGCGTATATCTTGCCGTTTTGAATTCACCGGTTAATACCGTTGGGAATGACTACTTAATAAAGGAATGCACAAGGTTAAAAGCGGCCAGGCCCACGGCCGTTAATCTTGCCTGGGCTGTGGATAAAGTTTTATCTGAAGTGTTAAAAACAGACAACGCTTCAGAAAAATTTAGTATGGCACGTAAAGAAGCCCAAAAGATTGCCGAGGCAGAAGCTGAAAACTGCCGAAAAATCGGCGAACACGGATTAAGCCTGATTCATGAAATCAGTTGCAAAAAACAAGGCGATACCGTTAATCTGCTTACCCATTGTAACGCCGGATGGCTGGCCTGCATCGAGTATGGCACGGCTACGGCGCCCATCTATGCCGCATTTAATAACGGAATAGATATACATGTATGGGTTGACGAAACCAGACCCCTCAACCAGGGTGCACGGCTGACGGCATGGGAACTTGGCAAACATGGTGTCAAACATACGGTCATAACAGACAATGCCGGCGGCCATCTCATGCAGCACGGTATGGTTGATATGGTTATCGTGGGTACGGACAGAACAACATTCACCGGAGATGTTGCCAATAAAATCGGAACGTATCTCAAGGCCCTTGCGGCCAGGGACAACAACATACCTTTCTATGTTGCCCTGCCATCGAGCACTTTCGACTGGGAGATTAAAGATGGAATAAAAGAGATACCCATAGAAGAGCGCGATCCGGATGAAATAAGGTATGTCCAGGGACTGGACCGGGGGACGATCAGAAATGTTTTAATTCCTCCGAAAGAAAGTCCGGCAGCCAATTTTGCTTTTGATGTCACACCGGCAAGACTGGTTACCGGTTTTATAACGGAACGGGGGATCTGTAAGGCATCAGAAAAAGATATACTCAGCCTGTTTCCCGAAAAGAAAGTATCAATTTAGCATTATGAAATAACGAGGCCAGCATGCATACTGGTGATCCGGGACATCGTACAGAGTGTTTCGGGTTACCGCACTCCCTACATGAACTTTTCGCAAATACACAGTAAGGAAGTTAAAACGCACTACCATGCCTGTGATATGGCAGGTATTTTTAATGGGTTTTCGTAAAGGTTGTAGCCGAGTCCTTTGAGTATGGCGCCCAGCTTTGCTGTCCGTTCAACAGCCATGTTACGTCCCTGTTTCGGATTACTCCATTCAACTTCAACCTGTTTCAGCAGCTTATCGGTAACGACTGCGCCCGGCACTTCTCCTTGATTCATTATCCTTGCGGCTCTGGGAGTCAGAACATAAGTGGAACCGATCACGGGAATGTCTATTCCTGCCAATTTTAACATGCTGATCAATTCGGCAAATTTGTATGCGTCATATCCCAATTGAGTGATTACAAATTGTGCGGCGGCGGAAATTTTCCGGCAAAGCTTGGCGTATTGGGCAAAGCATTCAGCTTCGGTGTATTTGAACGGTGAAACCGCGCATCCCGAAAAAAATCCGTCAGGATCACCGGATTCATTCATTCGTTCACTGAGATGCTTCAACATCATGAGCAAATTCACAGAATCCAGATCGAATACCGGCGCCCCTTGGCCTCCGAACCCCTTACCCGTGTAATCTCCTGTTAGGGCCAGTAGATTTTTCATGCCCATCATGGCAAGCTGTAACGCCCGGCTTTCCATACCGACCCGATTCAGGTCCCGACAGGTAAAGTGCACAATAACGTCCATTCCGACTTTAAAAATTTCGTATCCCATAACATCCGGACTCAGTGAAGGATTCCCTCCGGGATTATCTGTTATTGAAACTGCTGAGATTCGTCCGTCGGAAAACGAATCTTTTGCAATTCCCATAACCGTGTCAACGGATCTACCCACCGATTCTTTTCCGGGAACCAATTCAAGGGTAATGATAAAATCGTCTGTATTTAGAAGATCGGTCTGAAATACACGCAGCATAAAAACCTTCCGATGTTATATAATCACAAGTGTTAAACCATAACCCGGTCAGGCCGGAATTGAATATTTAACGAAATACAATCTTTAAATCCTGAGCCTCTGAACCCAGAACCCATGAACAGTTATAAAAGTTTATTCTGAGTGAGCCCTTAGGAAGAGTTTTATAACTGCAAAACTCCGCTACAAATCCCTGTTCATTGTTTACATGAGTTGAAGTCTTCCAGGTCGTGTAAGCGAACTCGATTTCGTGACACGTTGCGCAAAATTGCGTTGTTGAGGTCCGTACCATTGTGTAATAACCGAGACTGAACAGAGGAAATGCGATGATAATTCCAACTAGAATAAGCATTCCGTTATATATATTTTTTCATCACTTATTCTTGTTTTAAATTTTTGAGTTGATCGTGGAACGAGCAAAAAGAGCAAGATGAAGAATCGAAGCTTAATCGGATTAAAATTAAATATTTCACAAAATTGTAGTCGTATCAATATACGGTTACGACAAACTTTTTTTGATTTTGAATCCAAGGGGTATCCGGACCGACCGGGGCTAGTTTTTGCAGCGGTGGGGTTTATGCCCCGATTCCATTAATCGATCTTAACCCGTTCAACAAGATCAAGAACAGATGCCAGAACTTTATCTCTGAACCGGTAGGCAAGGGCGGATTTAAGCATATCCAGACAAATTACTTTGTCGAGTTTGGCCAAAACGGACAGAGCCGATAGAGCCCGGTCATTGGATTTAATCTTCTGTGCTTTAAAGTCCGGATGTTGCACCTCGGCATCACAAGGCGGCAGATTGATTTCCTTTGCCCGGATGATCAGTGCGTTTTTATCAAGATGATCAAAAAGGTGTTTTCGACGGTCCACGCCTTCCTGGCTGAGAGCCAAAACAACGTCGGGTGTGGTTATACCCGTGTAGCCGATCTCTTCCGGAGAAAGAACCACTTCACTGATGCAAGCTCCTCTGAGTACGGTAATATCGTATTCATTTTTCTGTGTTTCTTTGAGTCCTGCCGTGAGACCGGCCAGGCACAAAATTTCTCCGGCGGTTATAATCCGTTGACCGGCACTTCCTAAAATGACTACCTCTTTTCTGCCGGAATCAGGGGCCTGGAATTTTGTCTCAATTTTGGCTGGTGAAGGAACAGGCTTTTGTTCGGCAGCCAGTTCCCTGTAATGACGGCCATATTCTTTTCTGATATTTTCAGGTATGGGATTTATTATGGATGGGAGCCTGGCAAGAGAATCTTCGATGATTTGAGGCGTCATTTTGTTGCGTTTGGTATACCGTCCCGGACATATTCCCCAGATGTCGATGATTGAAAACCCCTCAAAGCGAATGGCATTTTCTATTTCTTGGGCAAGGTCTTTTGCATAACTTGAACAGCGCCTGACATAAGCAGCTCCTGCGGAAGACACTACCCGGCACACGTCCAGCGGGCGTTCAAGTCTGTTCAGAAACCCGGACCCCACCTGAACTTCCGAAGGGGTTGTCGCTGAAAACTGGCCGCCGGTCATCCCGAAATTGAAATTGTTTAAAATAAGCAACGTGATATCGAGATTGCGGCGACAGGCTGAAAGAATGTGGGCCCCGCCGATACCCATACCGCCGTCTCCCATTGTAACGATAACGGTCAACTCGGGCCGGGCCAACTTCAGGCCGGCGGCATAGGTCAGAGCACGACCGTGCAGTCCGTGAAAAGCGTGGGTATGAAAAAATGTATCAAAAAGGCCGGAACACCCGATATCGGTAACAATAACAATCTGCTCTCCGCTCAAGCCAATATTCTGAAAGGCCTTGTCAAGGCCATGGGTAATCCGTTCATGGGAGCAACCCGGGCAAAATACTGGAGGCCTGCCGGTATTCAATAAACTAGACATGGGCGATAACCCTCTCGATCCGTTGCGGGGGTATCAGCCTTCCATCCATTTGACCCAGAAAGTCGACCTTCTTATCCGGAAGGATGCGTTCTATCTCTCTTACATACTGGCCGAGGTTCATCTCTATTACAATTACACGGCTGACGTTCCCGGCTTTTTCCCTGATCAGGTCTTCGGGCACCGGCCAGAGCGTTTTTAGAATTAAGAGCGATACCGGCGTGCCATATTTTTTTTGCGCTTTATATACATCCCGGGCAGCCCGAGCGGTAACCCCATAGGTTAAAAGCAGAGTGTCAGCGCCTTCCTCCGGATATGCTTCGTGAAAACTGAAGCCAGTCACCGTTGAAATAAGCTTGGTTTTGAGCCGCTCCTGAATCCCTGCAATTGTATCGGAATCTGTAGTGATATATCCGTCAGGACCGTGCGTCGAAGACGTCTGGCGTACCGGCACATTGCCTCCTATGGGCAGAAAGTAAGGTGTCAACCGTCCTGAAGAAGTCTCAAAGGGAACAAACGGTTTCCCGGAAGGGGGGACTGAGCGCTCTATAATTTTGGGTTTAGCAATTGCATGGATATCGATATTCTCCCGGGTCATGGCAATCTCTTTATTAGAAGCAATAAATACCGGGCACCTGAATTTTTCGGCAAGGTTAAAGGCCTGCATTGTCAAAAAATAGCAGTCGTTGACATCCACCGGAGCCAGTACAATTACCGGCAGCCCCCCACTGTTGCCCCAGCGTAAAAATTGAATATCACCGTCCGCACCGCGGGTGGCCGAACCCGTGGATGGGCCGAGTCTCTGAACATCTACAATGACAATGGGAATTTCACTTCCAATGGCAAAGGAAATATGTTCGCTGTACAGGCTGATGCCCGGCCCTGATGTTGCGGTCATAACCTTTAACCCCGCCATTGATGCGCCCAGACAGTAGCCGATTGAAGCAATTTCATCTTCGCCCTGAAGGCAAATGCCGCCCAAAGGCGGCAAAAGTTTGAGCATAGTATTAAATATTGTTGTGGCCGGAGTAATCGGGTATCCGGCAAAGAAACGACATCCTGAGGCAATTGCTCCCCAACTAATCGCTTCATTGCCCTCCATAAGACAAAAAGCCATTTTTACGCCTCCATACGGGCATTAGAAGCTCATGTCATCGCGGACATAACCCATTGAAAAATCAATAAGAAAATATAAGACCTGAAATTAGGAGAAGTCTATCACACAAGTTTTTGAAATGTAAATATTATTTGCCTATTTCCTGCCAAAAAAGTCTATCTGAGGATATAATCTTACCATCGAATTTCAAACATTCCACCACCCTAATATTCCTTGACTCTTGAATCAGAATCATTTAACAGCAGGAAAAATTGTGGCGACAATGATAAGTATAATCATAGAACGATAATTATGGTATGCTTATCATAGATACCGCAAGCTACAGTGCATTCTTGGCACTTTTTTACAAAGGAGTAATCAAATGAAAGTGACCGCAAGAGATGTAATGGTTCAGGATTTCGACAAGATTCGATCTAATGCACCTATTGAAGAAGCTGTGCGATTGATTTTTAACGGCAAGGTTAGAGAAACCGGCCACAAGACAGCGTGTGTTATGGTAATAGATAAATTTAACCGTTTGATCGGTGTACTGACCATGTTCGATGTGCTTTATCATTTAAGACCGCCGGTTTTGAATTATATGGTCAGCGGTATCGATTTCTGGAACCAAGAACTGAAGTCCTACGTTAAGCATTTCAAAGGGTTGACGGTTAAGCAGGTCATGAGTTCTCCGGTACTCTTTGTTTCGCCGGATGATGATTTGATGGTGGTTATCGACCGCATGGTTAGAAAAAAATACCGTCGTCTTCCGGTTGTGGAAAATTCCATGGTGATCGGTATTGTCTATCTTTCTGAAGTATACCATCATTTATGTAAGAATTGGCTAAAGACTGAACTCGACTGAGGCGTGAAGTTGCGAACGCTTGATACCGGTGGATATGCCCATAGCAGATCTCCTGTTCCGGAATGATAATGGCTTGTCGAAGGGCAGTTATTTCTTTGATGAGAGGCTGTCATTGATTTAATAGTTTCGGAATTGCTTTTTTTGGACACAGACCCGGCCGGATTTACTGCGCAGGTTCATCAGTTCTCCCATATCTGAACAAACGCCCGATAAACCCAAATACCTTTTTGATTCCCCGCCAAAGCTTTGGCAGTAGCCAAATCATTAGCAAGATGAAAACAATCATCAACGCAATGAACAGCCATGGATAGTGCAGGGCGGTCCAGAGACCACCGATCACTGCAATGTCTTCCACAACTGAAGCGGCCCAGTTTGTAAACGGCTCGGGAGAGGTATTTATAAGAACCCTTGAGCCCGATTTCACGGCGTGAGAACCGGCCGCCAGGCCGCCTCCCAGAATGCCCGCTGCAACAGCTAAGGCCGGATTCACATCACCCACCGCACCGGCGGCCATGAGTACACCCGCGGGTATGCGGATGAATGTATGAAGCGTATCCCACCCTGTATCAACGCCCGGCATCTTATCAGCAATAAATTCCACAATATACATCAAGCCTGCTGCGCCGATGACCAGTGGATTCATAAGAATTTGAAGATGGTCCGGCAGGACAATGTTTTCTGTTATCCCAAGCAGTCCCAGAACCAAGATCGCGGCATAAAGATTAATTCCGCTGGCCCAGGCGACTCCCATGGTCAAGGATATGGTATTTACTATTTGATCAAGTTGTTCCATTCCGTTTTTAAAGTTACTGAATGCGGGTGCTATTTGTCAACTATACCATTTATTTTTATTCTTACCCTTTTTCTTGAGTTGACCCGGAGGGTATTTGTGCTTGTGCTCTTGATAATGGGTATAGGGTTTATCTGTATCCATCCCAATGCTGACATGGTCACCAAGGCTCACTTGTATCGCATGAGGCAACGATGCGGAAATCTGCCAGTTGGGCCCTTCAAGATAAAAATATAATTTTCTATAAGTGTCATAGTAAACGCTACAGGAAGGATAATACCGATAGTTATATTTTGCCCGATATCCATGGGCCGGCGCATGAGGTGGCGGTCCTCCTTTTTTTGCTTTTTTTAAATCATAACCATGTCCGTGTCCAGCTTCCTCCCCCCATTCAAAACCTACCGCCCCTCCAGTTGTTCTACATGCACTAAAGGAAAACATAAATAATACAATAGCCAAAACAAAAATTATTCTTTTCAACACATTATAATCCATCACAATCCTCCTTTTATTATGTCATATGTTTTGATATCGCAAAAATTGAGCCAGAAAAACGGCATAAAAAACTTTTGAATATTTACAGTAAGTTAGATTAATCATAGAGGTTTTATGATTAAAACAATATGACAAATATCGTCAAATTAAATAACAAAAGAAGGTTATGAAATTTTAGGACAAAAAATAAGATATGATATTCCATCTAAGCTTTATCTGTTCGCCTTTCGGATTCCCAGCTGATCCAGGGCAATGATCCACTTGCAGATATTGGCCGATCCTTCCACTATGGTATATGTCGGTGTATCCCGATAAAATCGGGCCACCGAATATTCGGTGGAATATCCGTATGCTCCCAAAATCCTCATGGCATAGTTGGCGCATTTTGTTACGACTTCACCCGCAAAATACTTTGCCTGTGCAACATCGAGTCCGTTATTCAGGCTCCCCTGATCCTTAACCCAGGCAGCTTTGTAAACCAGCAGCCGAGCCGCCTCAATTTCAGCGGACATCTGGGCAATCATATCCTGATTCATCTGAAATTCGCCGATCGGTTTCCCGAACTGTTTACGTTCATTACAATATTTCAGCGAAAGGTCCAGACATGCCTGTGCAACCCCTACAGCACCGGCGGCCGCAGAAAGACGGGTCTGATTGAGGGATTCGAAAAGAATCTTTGCTCCGTCCCCAGGCTTTCCGATAATATTTTCTTTGGGCACCTTTGTATTGGTTAAGAATATCTCACCGGTGGGAGAGGAGTGCGACCCCATTTTCTCCAGGACCGAGGTCTTAATGCCGTTAAAGCGCTTCGGCTCTATCACAAAAGCTGAAAGTCCCTTTGATCCTTTTTCCTTATCCGTATACGCATAATAAATAACCACATCTGCCACATCTGCATTTGAAATCCAGGTTTTGGAACCGTTCAACAGCCAGTGATCTCCACCGTCTTGGGCTGTTGATGACATTGCCATCACGTCTGAACCGGCATCGGGTTCCGTAATGGCAAATGCACCGATATAATCGGCGGTGATCAACTTGGAGATGTATTTTTGCTTTAAGGCATCACTCCCGTATTTGTATAGGGTAAAAGCGCTGCCCAGACAGAGCATGTTGACCTGAACCCTGAGAGAGCTTGAGGCCTTTGCAATTTCTTCGGTTACGATCATTGCCGCCAGCCATCCCATGTCTTCTCCCCCGTACGCTTCAGGAATTACTGTTCCGAAGAAGCCGAGTTCTCCCATGGGTTTGACGGCTTCCTTATAAGGGAAATAATGATTGGCATCCCATTCATCGGCAAACGGAGCAATCTTTTTGGTCGCAAATTCACGAACCGCTTTTCTTAACATCTCCATTTCTTTAGACAACGCAAAATCCATAGTAACACCTCCCGATTCAAAGCGGGGTCTGTTCTTGGCCCATTAGGGCAAGAGAGTATTTTATGACCACATGTTATACTGAGACCTTTTAATACTTATATTGAATCCTTGTAGCAAGGTGTTTTTTCTTCTGTCTCGACCTTAAACGGATGATTTTCTTAAACGCTTGCCGTGTCGTGAGATGATTGACATTTTTTCAATATATTTGTACTCTCAATTGAGTTTAAACAGTGACCCGCTTGAAAACCGAATCACCGGAATGTTTCTTTAAAAAAAAGTTGATACAGGATTTAGGGTGTAGAAATTCCGAGACGTAAGATTGCCATGAAACCGATTGTCGCCATAATAGGTCGTCCCAATGTTGGAAAATCGGCCTTTTTTAACCGTGTCACCGGGACAAGGAAAGCCCTTGTGGACAATTTCCCCGGCGTTACAAGGGATCGCCATTATGGTGATGCAACCTGGGACGGCATTGGATTTACACTGGTTGATACCGGCGGATTCCCGGATCAAGATAAGGATGACTTTGCCCACAAAATACGTCTCCAGATCATTCAGGCTATAGAAGACGCAGATGTTATTATTCTTCTACTGGACGGCAAACACGGAATTTCTCCTTTTGATGAAGATATTGTCAAGATTCTTCGTGAATTAACAAAGCCCGTTTTTTATGCCGTCAATAAAATTGATGGGGTTGAACAGGAAGTTAAGCTTTACGAATTTTACAGCCTGGGTATAGAAAAATTATATCCCATTTCAGCCGAACACCGTTACGGCATTTCGGATTTTCTCGATGACCTGACATCGGTTCTGCCTGAAACAGTTTCAGATGAAGCTGGAGATATGATCAAGCTGGCTGTGGTCGGCAAACCCAATGTCGGCAAATCATCACTGATTAACAGAATTCTGGGTCAAAAGCGTTTGCTTGTCAGCGATACTCCGGGAACAACCCGAGATGCTATCGACTCTGTTTTCAATATTAAGGATAAGTCGTATCTTCTCATCGATACCGCCGGTATCAGACGCAAGGCAAAGGTTTCAAAAAAGCTTGAAAAGTTTTCCATTATTAAAGCGTTAAGAAGCCTTGACAGATGTGATGTGGCGCTGATTGTCATCGACGCCTACGAGGGGATTACCGAACAGGATATAACTATCGCAGGTTATGCGTTTGAGCGGGGATGTGGGTGCATTTTTCTTTTGAACAAATGGGACCTTGTTGAAAAAGACGGCAAAACCGCTTTAAAATATTATGAGCAGTTAAGAATGCAGGCAAAATTTTTAAGCTTTTCTCCGATGATAACCATTTCGGCATTAACCGGACAACGGGTTTTGAAAATATTCGGTCTTGTGGAAGAGGTATTCAGCCAGTACTCGGCACGTATCGGGACCGGACCGCTGAACAAGATATTTGAGCAGGCCATTGAACGAACAGAGCCGTCCCTTTACAGAGGAAGGCGTATTAAATTTTATTATGCCACCCAGGTATCCAAGGGTCCCCCCACTTTTGTCTGTTTTGTAAATTATCCCGATGCTGTCCATTTTTCCTATAAGCGCTACCTTATCAACCAGATCAGGGAAAAAGCGGGGCTTGACAAGACACCGATCCGAATAATCTTTCGCAAGCGGTTAGGCAAGCCCAAAAAATGATACTGGGTATTTGTACTAAAATCTGATTTTTTGTGTTTTTATGTCAAAAAATCAAATTACAAACAATTTGCTTTGGATCTTATTTGGGATTTGGAGCTTGAAGTTTGGAATTTATTTGAAATTTGATGCTTGTGATTTATTATTTTCCAAGGACCTAAAAAGGATGACCATTGGACTTGTTTGAATATCACGCGCAACAATCAGCCCAGGGGTCGCGGCCCCTTGCCGATAGAATGCGTCCAAAGAACCTGGATGAATTCGTAGGACAAACCCATGCCGTGGGAAAGGGAACATCGATTTGTCATGCCATTGAACAAGACCGGATTTTTTCCATGATTCTCTGGGGTCCTCCGGGATGCGGAAAAACAACCCTTGCAAGAATTTTTGCGGGTGAAAGCCGTTGTCATTTTGTCCATTTTTCTGCGGTACTGTCAGGTGTCAAGGATATCCGAGCGGTTATAGAGGACGCAAAAAACCAGCAAGAGCTTTTTCGAAAAAGAACCGTTCTTTTTGTCGATGAGATACACAGATTCAACAAAGCCCAGCAGGATTCATTTCTTCACCATGTGGAAAGCGGGCTGATAACCCTAATTGGCGCGACCACCGAAAACCCCTCATTTGAGATTATATCTCCGCTCATGTCCCGGTGCCGTTTGATAACCTTAAAAACCCTTTCATCAGATGATATTGCCGTCATCCTAGAAAATGCTCTAAAAGACACGGAAAGGGGCTTGGGAAATATGAATCTGATTATCGAAAAAGATGCCCTTTCTCATCTTATTCGTATTGCGGACGGAGATGCCCGTGCTGCCCTGAACGGCCTTGAAACCGTGGCATATCTGGTCATATCCGGAATGGATTCTTCAAAGACAGGAAGTCCGGTGCAAATAACGCTTCGGGTTTTAGAAAATGCTCTGGGGAAAAAGGCCCTTTTGTACGACAAGTCCGGTGAAGAACACTTTAATCTTATATCCGCATTTCATAAGAGCTTAAGGGGGAGTGATCCGGATGCTGCGGTCTACTGGCTGGGGCGAATGCTCACAGCCGGCGAAGATCCTTTGTATATAGCGCGTAGAATGGTCCGATTTGCAAGCGAAGACATTGGGAATGCAGATCCCAATGCGCTCGGAGTCGCATTGAATGCTATGGAAGCATTTAAGTTCCTCGGGCATCCGGAAGGCGAGCTTGCACTGGCCCAGGCCGCCATATATCTTGCTACAGCCCCGAAGAGCAACAGCATATACAAAGCTTACGGAAAGATTAAAGAGGCTGTTGACAGCTATGGAGCGTTGCCAGTGCCTCTTCATATTCGGAATGCTCCCACAGGACTGATGAGAAAACTCGGGTATGGAAAAGATTACAAGTATGCCCATGATTATAAAGATGCATATGCTCCTCAGAACTATTTGCCGGAAAAACTGAAGGGCAGGCTTTTTTATGCGCCCACAGACCGGGGGTATGAAAAGGCAATTAAACAGCGTCTCGATGGATGGAGAAACTTGAAAAAAACACTAAAACACAAACTTAAAACATAAACAAATAGAAGTCTCCAGCTCTCTTGATGTTTTTATTATCTAATGCCACGATAAAAAGTCGGTTCAATGGGATGTTATCAGTTTCCTTTCTTGTCTTTCGCGATTTTTTCCCTTGACTTGTGGAAAATCTATCACAAAATATATTATAAAAATTGTGATGGAGGTTATCATGAGAACAACCGTCACCCTGAATGAAGACCTGGTCAGGGAATTGGTGAAATATTCCGATGCAAAAACCAAGACAGCTGCAGTAGCATTAGCTGTTAAGGAGCAAATTCGGAGAGCAAAACTGAAAAAACTTTCAGGTCTTCTCGGAACAGTTGATGTCGATGAAAAGGCCATTGAGGAAAGCAATAAAGCGGATATGAGGCGTGCTCAAATGCTGAAAGAGATCGGGGGATCATCGGGGTTAGCCAATAATTTTTAACAAGGTCAATCGATATCTAAATAGTATCACAAGCTATTGACATTACAAAATATTTCATGTCATGGCAAGGAATCTGAACCTGACACTGATCTAAAGCGTCCCAATATCTTATATCTGAATCCGTTTGTGAAATAATGCGAAATATTCTTCTTAATCCTCAGATGTCATCGACTTGATTTGACTACGCACCATGGCAAGCGATGTTTATCCCAACAGTTTGTTTTTACATGTTTATATACGAGAAAGTTAATTTTTTTTAAAAAAATAGATAATTAGCTTGCTTTCGGTACAAAAAAGAGTTAGTGTTCAAAAGATCATTTAGCCCTGCCCGGAATTGGCGTGGCAGTTTCTTTCTGAAGGAACAATTCATATTTTACTGTGACATCCTCCAGCATGAGACGTTGAAAATCTTAAAGAAAGGAGGATGTTATCATGACCAATGGAACTGTCAAGTGGTTTAACGACCGAAAAGGGTTCGGATTCATTGAGCAGGAAGACGGATCGGATGTGTTTGTTCATCATTCAGCAATCAATGCGGCCGGTTTTAAATCCCTCAATGAAGGCGACCGAGTTTCCTTTGACATAGAGCAAGGACAAAAAGGTCCTGCTGCAGCCAATGTCACTGTAATCTAACTTCCTGTCTCTGACAAAAAAGGGCACTCCTACCAATAGCAATGGAATGCCCTTTTATTTCATTTTAACCTATACCTGCTCGATTCGCTATCATCAGATCTTAAACCGGAAAAAGTTCGGGCAAAGAATCTTCTCATTTTGTCATTATCAGAAATAACGGCCGAGGAGGTAACAAATTGGCAAGATCAAATTATCAATTTAATAAACGTTAGAAAGAATTAACAAGGAAGAAAAAGAAAGAGCAAAAAAGACAACTCAAGCTGGATAGAAAGACTATAAAGCCCGAAAAGAATCTAGATCAGTCTCATCTACGTTGAGTTGCATACACATAACGTTCATGAACTTTAATGGAAAGACTATTATTTTTATTCGTCATCAATTAATAAAAACGGCCAAGTTAAAAAAGCTTCGCGGATTTATGTAGGATATCATGCTCCAAAGATATGACATATCAATGGATGTTGAGGCAAATCGCCTTTCAATCAAAGAATTTCACGTACTCGGGCGAATATCACGAAAACGTGAAAATTTCGAAACTGCTAATAAAAAATTTTCATTTATCCATAAGGTGACCTACGACGGTGATATAATTCGTGCAGCTATTAATGAGGGAAAAGGGGCTTTGATTTCAGCACTTCGATCCGATAATTTTTTCCCCATTCGTTCCTGCGTGGAAATTATTGTCGAAAGAGTGATCGAATTATTCGAAGACAACTCAGATTCATTTTCTGAAGTGATTTTTGACGATCAAGCCCTCTTTTCCAAGGATGATGAATAATATTGAATTAGTTGTCTTGAAAAGATCTAGTTAAATGAAACCTTTCATAAGCCATGCTTCTGACATTTACAGATTAGAAAGACGGATATCAATAACATTCCATGGATTAACGATGGAGTGCACTTATTTGATATTCAATTAATAAAATTAACCTGCCAATTTTTTTGTGACTATGGAGGACATCAGAATGAATATCTACGTAGGCAATCTATCGTATGAGGTAACCGAAGAGGATTTAAAAGAGGCTTTTGAGGTCTTTGGAGAGGTCGACACCGTCAAGGTTATAAAAGACAATTACACTGGCAGATCAAAAGGATTTGGATTTGTGGAGATGCCCGCTAAAGCTGAAGCAGAATCTGCAATCGAAGGTTTGAATGGGAAGGACCTGAAAGGGCGAAGCCTTAATGTCAATGAGGCCCGCCCTCGCTCTGAAGACCGCCGAGGTGGCTCAAGATCTGGAAAACCAAGGCGTGGCGGAGGACGACGCTTTTAGTTAACGGCAACCGGACATAAGAACCGGAGCAATCATCAGTAGGATATAAATAACACCTAACAACGGTTTTAAAATCGGGCGTGGGCATAGTAAATCTCTAAAAAGGGAATCGATATAGTTTCTGCAATATACTGTAATATTGCCAAGAAAGGAGAAAAAACATGAATAAAGGAGATCTAGTCAACGAGGTTTCAAAGGTCCTAAAAACCAAAAAGGATGCTCAGGCGGCTGTGGACTGTGTTCTTTCAAGCATTACCAAGGCATTGGGAAAAGGAGGCTCTGTATCATTAATTGGGTTCGGCACATTTAAAGTGGCTGAAAGGAAGGCTCGTAAAGGCAGAAATCCTCAGACAGGGGAAGAGATATATATTGCGGCAAGTAAGGTGCCAAAGTTTGTTGCAGCAAAGGCATTGAAGGAAGCTGTGAAATAATTGTTCTTTTGTTGGTATGTTACACAGGCAGGGTCAGCAATGGCCTATGTTTTTATTATGCACACTTTTGATTTACTGCTATGAATGACAGGTTTTTGAGGTTCTAAATTATTTGGGATATCATTTTTCAATAAAGGCAAATCCATTTTACAGGGTTTGCCTTTTTGCTTTTTTGCCGATTGTAAGATATGTGCAATAGGCAGAGACATACATCATGTAAGGATACTGGTAAAAAATTGCAGGAGGAAAAAAGAGACAAATGAAGCGATTCATACCGGTGGTAAAGCAGGCGGTGTTGGCGATATGTATATTTTTGATACTGGCGCTCGCCGGTTGCAGCAAGGTCAACAAAGAAAATTATGATAAAATCAAAATCGGAATGAGCTACGAGGATGTCGTTGAGGTTCTGGGAAAACCGGACACATGCGAAAAACCAATACTAAAAACGAAAAATTGTATGTGGGGCTCATCTGACAAGCAGATCAAAATCAAGTTCGTGGTTGATACCGTTGCGTGGCGCTCCAGCAATGGCATCTAACCTAAGCATTTTGAGTTGTATATTCATACGTTAAAGATTCAAAAGAACCTTATTTTTTCTTTAACTACGTAGAAACGTTCACATAACACTGTGGTGTGTATGGCGGATCTCTATCCTCTCTACTGGATTTGCCCTTTTCATTTTTATGACATATGTAATCCCATTAGAGTTGGTTCGGGTTGGTAGAATGGCAAGTTATGTTGTCAGTTTAATTATGTTGTGAGAATTTAATTCCCCTGTAATTTCATTTTCATATAATTCTTCCCTTAAAAATTTAAAAAATCCATCTAATTCTTCTAATTCCCTTTAAATTTGTTTCCTTTCTTGATATTCTATATAACACACAGAAGGTAATCTTCATAGAAGAACAAGTATTAACCATGCTGTGGCCTTAAAACCCTGATTGCAAGGGCCTCGGAGCAAAAGGAGAAGTAATTATCATGACGTCTGAACGCCTGAGGAAAAGAAAAAAAGCTATTCTGCCAGTGTGGCCTTTAAGGAAACTTTTTATTCCCTGAAGTCCGATCGCAGAGGTGCCCAGACAAGTTCGAATTATGTTGCAAGTTGATTTTGAATTATGTTGTGAGTCTTTGTAACCTGTTGTTATTAAATAAAATATCGACTTCCAGGGCCTTGGTAAATATCTCCATATATTTCAATTGGATAGGCAGACACGCAACATAAGGCAAGAGATCTGTATTTTTTATGATTTCGGTTATAAACCTTCACTTTCAGGAAATTGAAGCTTCAGGCACGTAATCTGCGACGACATGTGTCTAAAATTCAGCCTTGATTTATTTGATATATAGTGTTTTTAATAGGAAAGTTAGATCTTGCCTGTTTCTATACAGATGGAATTCTTAAAAGACCAAAAAATTGAAAAATAGCATTTTTGAAGTAATCAGTTCTTTTAGGAGGATATATGAGATCAATTCGTATCACTTTTATTCTTATGTTGGTTGCGATGTTTTGTGTGAGCTGTGCTTCAGTAGCAGAACATCGGAAAGCTGTTCGGAATAATGATTCTGATCGCTTATCTGTAGGCAAAGTTCAACGTGAGATTCGTGTGGGCATGAGCAGCGCGGAAGTAGTCGAGGTCTTGGGTTCACCTAATATGGTGACCACAGATGAAAAACGTCGAGAAGTCTGGGTTTATGACAAGATTGCTACGGATCATGCTTATTCAACCAGTTCCGGCGGTGTCTCCGCTCTGATTCTTGGTGGGCTTGCAGGTGGAAGCGGTGCAGTGGGTGGTGGCGTCGGCCCAAGCTTTTCCAAGGGTTCTGGGGCTTCTTCTACATCACAGCGGACATTAACCATCATAATTAAGTTTGACGAACAAAACAAAGTCCGAGATTTTGCTTACAGGCAGTCAAGCTTTTAATAGTGGAGGACATTGTGAAATATAGTACCTTCTCACGTTTGTTTATTGGTATTATAGTTTTTTTGTTTCTTTTTGTCAGTTGTGCCCCAAAAATTCCTAAACAGGCACTCCAATTATCTAAAGAAAGCTTGAAAAACCGGCAACTCCAAACTCGGCGTTTTGACACGGATGAAGAAACATTGCTGTCCGCTTCGGCTGCCGTATTACAAGACCTTGGATTTAACATTGACGAAAGCGAGACTGATCTGGGTGTAATTGTCTGTTCCAAACAACGTGATGCCACAAGTCCAGGCCAGGTGGCCAGTGCTATCTTCATTGCTGTGCTGACCGGTGCAGTAACGCCTATTGACAAAGAGCAGTTGATTCGGGCATCGCTGATCACATACCCGATTCATTCAGATGACAAGGACAAATCCAAATGCCGGACCGCAGTAAGGATAACCTTTCAGAGGATTGTAACCAACACTCAAGGACAGATAACAAGGCGGGAATGCATTAACGAGGCAAAGATTTATCAAGAGTTCTTTGATAAACTTGCGCAGTCAATATTTCTGGAGGCTCACGAGATATGAAAAAAAAACAAGTGCTAATGATAGGACTGCTAATTGCTACAATTATGTTGGTTTCATGTGCACCCTCTACGCATCAAGTGCTGGCCGCCAAGGGATCTCAAGTCAAACTCAGAGCAATCCAGACCCGTGCATTCGATACTACGAACAAAGAAAAAATGTTACGAACAGTGATTGCAACTCTTCAGGACCTTGGATTTGTGGTTGACAAAGCTGACGATATCCTTGGAACCGTCAGCGGTACTAAATTGGATAGGTACGCCCTCCGTATGACGGTATCAGTCAGGCCGAGAGGTGAAACACAATTGTTAGTGCGAGCGAATGCTCAATATAATATTTACGCCGTGGAGGATCCAGAGCCTTACCAGCAATTTTTTGATGCACTTTCCAAGGCGATTTTTTTGACCGCACACCAAGTAGATTAATAAATCGCTCAATAATAAGAATTTAAGAAACGACCACTAATCGAGAAATGTATCCCTTCTATAGCCATTCCAGCCGAATGTGTTGCGTATAGCTGCCTTACAGGTTAAAAAATTGAAGCCCAAAATATTTACGATTTACAAAACAAATCTTCAATGATATTGGATTTAGACATGGGAGGTAAATCATGTACCAATGGCAATCGATGCTTGGAAAATTCGAGTACGATAACAAGCAAATCACCTTTCATGGTGAGACGGCAGAATACCCAGGACTCCCACCTTCGGCTTCCATAGGAAACTTGATCTGCGACCAACGGTTTTCTGGGGGTACCATCGAGGGGAAAGTAAGGTTCACAGAGGTTGGCGAATACAGTGCTTGCCAATTCATTGTGAGCTTTCACCCTGCTACAAATACCTTCCTGACGGCGGGGATAGGTAGCGCAGACATGTTTGTTATAGGTTTGTTCTTTGGAAAGTGGACGATTTACTCTTCCCGAGGCGACTGAAGCAACCTCGTTGCGGATCGCGACTACTTGATTAAAGTCCACGTCATAGGTTCACGCCTCACGTTGACTGTTGATGGCGTTGACGTACTTATCACTGCGTATTCCGGTGATCGCGAACAGTGATTCCGAAGGAAGCCGAACAGCTGTCCGGATGATGGCGAACAAAAGTCGGAGCGAAGCGACGCTGTTTTTTTAATATATTTCAAAATTTCTATCTTAAGTCAATTTAGATTGTTTTTTTCTCATGGATTCGCCGGTGAGTACCAGCTTATAAGCATTGTGAACCAACCGATCGAGGATGGCATCTGCCAAGGTCGGATCGGCGATAATTTCATGCCAGTGCTTTACCGGCAGTTGGCTTGTAATCAAAGTTGATCGAAGTCCATGCCGATCTTCCAGGATTTCCAGAAGATCGTGTCTTTGTTCTTTGATAAATTTATCAAGCCCCCAATCATCGAGAACCAGCAAATCGATTCGGCTGATGCTGGTAAGCAATTTATCATATCGGCCATCCGCCTTTGCGATGCTCAGTTCGTGCAACAGTCTTGGGAGCCGGAAGTATAAAGCGCTATAGCCTTGCCGACAGGCCTTTTGGGCCAGTGCGCATGCAAGGTACGTTTTGCCAACCCCGGTAGGTCCGATGATCAACACGTTGTTGTGTTCTTTAAGCCATCGGCAATCGGCAAGATGCATGAACAAGGTTTTGTCGAGTTTTCGTGGATGGCGGAAGTCGACATCTTCCACACAGGCATTTTGTCTGAGTTTGGCTTTTCTTAGACGGGTTTTAAGACGTCGAGTCTCTCTTTCTGTCATCTCCCGATCCACCAACAGACCGAAACGCTCTTCAAAGCTGAGCTTGCCAATATCCGGCATTTGCATCTGTTCCTCCAATGCCTTGAGCATGCCGTAAAACCGTAATTGCTGAAGTTTATCAAAGATGGGTTGCGTTAGCATATGTTACCTCCTTTCAATTGTAATATTGAGATCCGCGGACATTTTTATGTAAAATAACCGGTTTGTCTTTTGGTGGCTCGTCAAGGGGTTTTTGATCCAGGCCGTGTTTGAGGATAGACGCCACGGAACGATAGCTGGTAGAGCCGATCATCAGCGCTCTTTTGCACGCCGCTTCCAGACGGTGATCCCCATAGCTTTTTGCAAGCCTCAGTACCCCCAGAGCACTTCTAAATCCCTGTTGAGGGTGAGGCCGTGAAGACAGCACCGTCATGATGAGTTGGGTGGCTTGAGGACCGATTTTGTTCGCCCACCGGATAAAGCGCTCAGGTGTCCACTCGGCCATTTTTTGATGGGACTTTGGCATATGGTCTCTAACAGTTGTATGCCATCCTTGCTGGTAGCTACGGATATGGCTTGCGATCCTTTTGTTCTTGTAAAAGCATTCAACGGTATTGCTGGCAATGCGGACATCGATCTGTTTCTTGATCAGCTGGTGAGGGACACTATAGTAATGTCGATCCACCTCGATGTGATAGTCGATGTTTACTCGGGCACTTTTCCATTCCGCAAACTGATAGGGATGCTGAGGCAGAGGTTTTAACGCCGGCTTGTCAACGGCGTCAAACATCGACCGGCGGCTTCCAGGCAACTTTTGAAACGGCTTTTGGTTGAGTTCTATCAACAATTTTGCGATGGTTTCATTGAGTTGTTGCAGACTGAAAAACTTGTGGTTGCGAAGCCGGGCCAGTATCCAGCGTTCAACGATCTGAATGGCCACTTCCACCTTGGCTTTATCCTTTGGCTTGCGGACTCGTGTGGGGATAATCACTGTGCCGTAATGGCGGGCCATATCCAGATAGGTGGGATTAATGTCCGGTTCATAAAAACAGGCTTTTTTGACACCGGTTTTTGTGTTGTCCGGCACCGTCACTGAGGCCACACCGCCAAAACAATCAAATGCCCGGCAGTGGGCATCGACCCAGTCGGGCAAGGACTGTGTCCAGGTCGCCTGGGCATAAGTGTAATTTGAAGCGCCCAGGGCGGCAATAAATATCTGGGCTTCGCGGATTTGTTTTGACGGCAGGTCATAAACATCAACCGTCTGACCGGCATAATCAACGAACATCTTTTCACCGGCACGGTGTTCCTGACGCATGACCGGATCGATACGACCGGCCCATTGACGATACAGATGGCAAAACTGGCTGTACTGGTAACCGTCCGGATACTGCTCTTTATATTCCTGCCACAGCAGCATCAGCGTGACGCTTTTACGGCGCATTTCGCCATGAATGTACTGCCAGTCGAGACGGGCTCTTTTGGTGGAATAATTGATTTGAGCAGATGGAAATAGCCGCTGTTCCAGTTGGATATCATCGATATCCGAAGGAAGCGGCCAGCCTAAGGGGGAGGCCTCAAAACGGTTCAAATAGTCTGATACCGTCGTTCGGCCGATCCCACAGCTTGCGGCTATTTCCCCATAGGTGAGTTTGCAATCGAACCTTAACCGTAAAATTTCTCTGATTTTGCGCATGGTCAACCTCTTTGTCGGCATAGCTCCTCCTCGTTCACTCATAAGATATTAACTTTGCCGACGGTTTACAGGTTACCAGCGCCGCTTTCAATTACTTATATTTATTTGTTCGGGATGCTCCGGAATGCTGTTCGCGATCAATCGGAATCGGTGTTCGCGATCAATCGGAATCGGTGTTCGCGATCGATCGGAATATGCAGCCGAGACTATATGAAAATAATTGATTCCAATAATCTTATTCCTGCTGGTGTTCTTAAACAGCTTATTAAAAATCACCCGTTTTCTACCAACCTATATCAACAAATCCACGGCATAACGGTGTCGGAGGATGATTCAGGAATTCCTCGCCCAAGAGTTAACTTTAACCATGAAACTTGTGAGGTTATTCTTTATTTAGATCCATTATTCGATCAACGTAGTAATTACAAGTATATCCTGTATCATGAGTTAGGCCATGTTGCTGATAGATTGAATCCTAATTTTGCGTATTCCGAAGAATTAAAATCTTCATTATCAGATCATGAAAGATATGCTCTAATGGAAGTATGGAATCTTTACATTGATGCAAGGTTACATCATTACGGACTTTTTCAGTTAGGTAGAAATGATAAAAACATCTATTGCCGTATAAATGGCAAACTTCAGATTGCGCCATACAGTATTGAAGGGAAACTTCTGCGTCATATCAGTAGCCTTAGATCAGTAAAAATTGATAATGTCGATTCTATAGTGAAAGGTATATGGGAAAATCCTATGGTTTTCAAATCTTATAGAGAGCTGATTTCTTTAATCAAATAATATTACCTAACATGCTCTTTCAGCGGATCGCAAAAAACCGCGCTTGCTGAAAAGCGGCGTGTTACAGATATCTCCAACATACATGGAAATAAGCTGATCCTTTTGTCACTGCTGCAGATAACACCAACCACCTCCCCCCCCCACTACAACCTCCAGGTCAGCTAACAAATAAAAACAAACATAAAAGGCT
>Ga0114919_10000135_pt1 | contig 47492 bp, 48 predicted proteins | sample BlataG_FD_88682 | JGI IMG/M metagenome (GOLD analysis project Ga0114919, IMG submission 88682) | Deep subsurface microbial communities from Black Sea to uncover new lineages of life (NeLLi) - Black_00105 metaG | ecosystem: Environmental > Aquatic > Marine > Oceanic > Sediment | place: Atlantic... | reverse complement strand
CTCTCTCTCTCTCTCTCTCTCTCTCTCTCTCTCTCTCACACACACACACACACACACACACACACTCTGGATGTGATGAGGTGAGAAATAACAATAAGATCAGATCCATTTGCCCCGTTCCCCCTCTCCTGCCATACTTTTCTTTATCTCTCACACACCAACCCTAGACTTCTTGGCCCTAGGATAATCTGACAAACTTACAACCCCTCCCCCACTTCCCCTTTCTCTCTCACCCAGCAACCGCTGACGCTCAACATCACGACCCTCCCCTTGCTCCTCATCCTCGATCCCTCCTCCACCACCACCTCCACATCCCCCCTCTCTTTCCAACATCCTCGCACTTTCTAAAGCTGCCTTCCTATCCCTTGGATACGTAAAATGAAGCCCGCCATAAACAAAGAAACAAAACAACCACGGCAAGGTTAAAAACGTCAACAGTGCCTGCCCCAATGCTCTAGCGTTCCTTTCATCCACTTCCCTATCCCCCGTCACCGTTGACGTCCCACTGAAACCAAACATCCTCTCTGCAAGAATACCCACTAATGGAGTAGCAAACGCAGCAATAGCTCCTTCAAAGCACCGATCAAATGCATATACTAGATTCCGTTGTCTGGGCGGGACAATTTCAGCAAACACTGGATTATTGCAACATGGCGCTGGCCATGCTGTCAGCACTGCAAACACCACTATCACCACTCCATGCAACCCTACTATATACACATCATCTCCACTCAAAGGCAGCCCTTTAAATAACAAAGTAGCCAATGGAATACCAATCAGAACACTAAATTGAGTAGCAGCAATACGACCGTGATCTGGATACGACTGCGCTGCTGCATCTCCAATGTAACCCCCCAGCATGCCCCCTACTCCTCCACCCAGAAGGTACAGAGCTACCAGTATCGATGCATGTGCATCACTCATGCCAGCTAGTTGAAGGTACAATGTGAGAAAGACTAGAGAGGCATAGGGCACTGAGCCTACTATGCCTTGCAGGATGATGATGCTGAATGTAGGGATCTTCATGACACTGAGGATGTCTGACAGGACTGAGTGGAACATTCTAGAATCCAGTGATGGGGGTGGTGGTGATTGTTGGGGTTGGGGTTGGGGTTGGGGTTGGGGTTGGGGTTGGGGCTGAGAGGTGTCAAAACCTCTATCGTTGCTGTTATCATTAGTAGTGTCGGTATCCAATGTTCTTGTTTGAGATGATGACGAAAAAGAAGATCCATTTTGTCTTCTAAGTGCATGTCTTTCAGGACTACTGCCATTATTATTACTATTGCATTGCCTAGTTGTTGTAGCTTGTATAATACTCTTGATAGCAATCACAGGCCGCTGCCTCCACGTAGGATCATGCACATACACATAATTAAGGAGACCAGCAACGGCAGATAGCAGAGCTACAGATGAGAAGACAAACCGCCACCCTTCTATTCCCAGAGGATTGAGAGATCCAAGATTTGTGGCATACAAAGCTCCCAGCATACCTCCAATGGAGATGGTGAGCCAAAGAGCTCCAAAAGCTTTGCCTCTAGTATTGCAGGTGTAGTAATCTGCAGTGAGGGATTGGACGTTGGGAATAACGAGAGCGAGGCCGATGCCGTTCATTGCTGCGATGGGCATGGCTGCAAAGAGGGAGGATGTAGTTGAGAAGAGGAATGTGAAGGTGGCCCAGGTGAGGCAACCTGCTGCTATGACATGGCCGCGAGGGACGAATTGACCTGTGGGGGGTATAAGAGTGTGGGTGGGTGGGTGGGGGGGGGGGGGGGGGGGGGGGTGGGGTTGGGGGAGGGGGGGGGGGGGGGTTTTTTTTTTTTTTTGTTAAAAAATAGAGAGAGTTCTTGTGGATATAAATTTAAATATTTTAAACGGACCCAAGGGGTGAGCCTAATGCCTCCATCATGGCTTTCCCAAGTGTAATATAACCAAGCTGGGCCGGAGTAGCGTTGAATGATAATCCAATCCTGGAATACAAAGCCGGCAAGATTTGCTCATCTATTTTCTCAAGGACAGATGCAGCATTGATGAGAAACACCGTTCGTGTTTTGGGTGAGATTTGTTCCATATTGGCTTTGGGTTTTTTCTTTTGCTACTTTGCAATCTCTGCTCTATTCCAACGATTCCCTTTCAAGACCTCTCACATGCTCAGTTTACATCATACATCACGCATATTTGGACTATGTACAACAGCTACACTACACAATTAAACGTTATATTTATCACAAGACATCAAATTTCCCTCGACTCTTTCAAGCCTGAGGCCTTGTCCGACCAATCCCCTACAGCCAGCCAAAGCTTCTTCATAACATCCATCATTCATTTCCAAAAACCTCAGCATACTACTCTATTTTTTACGCATTGGATTCCACCCAGATAAGTCTGCAACTGCAGCTGATGCACCATATTGCTGCAGAGCTCTATTCACTTGTTGTGGTCGCGAAGCTCTCACATGTATCTCTCTCAAATCAGCTTCCTCCTCCTCCTCCTCTTGTATCATAAACACACCCTTTGGTTGTGTGTTACTACTATTACCCTTGGATTTAAGCTTGTTTTTGGAATCAGATGCACCTAGAGGAGCCACTTTCTTCCATCCAAAACAACAGCAGCAGATGCTCTTCCTGCAGAAGCACCAAGTCAGGCCAAACATCATGGCCAGAGTCACAGCTGCCACTATGATACCAATGACTATGACTGTACCTTTAGCCAGATTCTTTGCATTGTCTTGAGCTTCTTTGTCAGGTAATAAACTGAATGAGTCATCACTGTTGACATCGGCATCTCCTTCCTCAATTGCTGGTGGAAAGAGAGGAGAGGGAGGAGATGGAGGGGGAGTGGTGATGATGATGGGAGGGAGTGGTGGTGGTGGTGCCGGTTGAGCTACTGCCACTGGGGGAGGTGGCAGTGATGGAAATGCAGGGATAAGTGTTGGAATATTTGCTTCCTCTTGTGGAGGAGGAGGAGGAGGAGGAGGAGGAGGGGGGGGAGGGGGAGGAGGTGTGTTGTTGTCATCAAATGAGTCAACATTTGGTGACTGACTCTCTGGTTGTGGAGGTGGAGGTGGAGGTGGTTGACCGGACAACCCAGATGTGAGGTCATTAATAAGCTGCTGAAATGGATCTTGTGTTGGTGGTAGCGGTGGGGGCGGTGGAGAAAAAGGGGGTGAAGGAGTCTGATTTTGATTCTGGGAGGGAACATTCGCCTGAGAATCACTGGGACCAGATAGGTTAGGAATATAGTTTGGATTTGCTCTCCAAAATGCATTGCAACTCTCACACTCTAAAAGCATCTGAGCAGCTGGGCCATTAAACCCTGGCCGTGTAAACAATACGGTAGTGGAAAAGCTCTGCTTGAAGTCTGAAAAGTTGACCTGGCCCTGGCCTAGAAAGTCGTCTTGAGAGGATTTTGGGAGGGCTGCAGGGTTGGATGGATCGCAGCCACCATCACACTCCCAAGCTTGGCAGGTAAGAGCGTCACCCCAGTTTGTTGGCCAGGCTCCCAAGGAGTAGTTGATGGGGTAGAAGAGGATGCCGAATGTGGTTACCATTGGGAGGTGCGAGGAGATGGAGTAGGAGGGGTTGAGTGGGATGTTGGAAAGGGAGGATGCGTAGCATATAATCATTGGCTCGGCTTGGGAGTATCGTAGAGAAAATTGTACGTCTTCTAATGGGTGGCTGAGTCCGGTTTCTGGAGTGAATTGATAGTCAAAGTAGGAGGCATCAGTGATTCTTGCTCCGGAGATGACAAGATTGCGCTGTGAATGAGCTCCGGTAGTGCTCAATGCTAGCACAAGGAGCGATAGTGCCAGTGTGAGCTTCATTTTCAGATTGTTTCAGATGATGTTAGTGGAGAAAATACAAACATTGGGGTAGAAAACGCGTCCTATTGAAACCTGTTCAAAGTTTGTTCGTACGAAGGTGTGTGTTTCATACCACTCCCCCCTCACTTGTCAGCTGTCTGTCTGTATCTGTACACTTCTTACTTTAAAATATAGGAATCGTTGAAAAGTATTAAATTAAGTAACATATCAACCCTTTCCTCTCTATCTCTATATATATATCTTCCTCCATAATTATATTCAAAAGAAATAAGAAATAAGAGAGAGAGAGATATTGCTCCCCAGTAAGTACGCATTGTTTCAGCTACCTTCTTCCCTCTTCCTTAAATTTAGGTACTAAGCATCATCTTGACAAACTCATCATAATTAACTTGTCCATCTCCATCAGTATCAGCTTCCTTGATCATCTCATCAACTTCCTCGTCAGTCAACTTCTCCCCCAAGTTGGTCATCACATGCCTCAACTCAGCAGCAGAAATGTACCCATTGCCATCTTTGTCAAAGACCTTGAAAGCTTCCTTCAACTCTTGTTCACTGTCCGAGTCTTTCATTTTAGTTGCCATGAGGGAGATGAATTCTTTAAAGTCGATAGTGCCGTTGCCATCTGCGTCCACTTCGTTGATCATGTCTTGGAGCTCGGCTTCTGTTGGGTTTTGACCTAGGGATCTCATGACAGTTCCGAGTTCCTTGGTTGTGATGGTGCCCTGTGTGGATAGTGAGTGAGGGAAGGAGGAGGGGGATGAGGTGTCAGGTTAAGTGTTGATATATATTAGAGTGGAGGGAGAGAGGCAGTTGTGTTGCTCTTGTTCTGCATGTATGTGTGAAGACAATGAGTCGTTCCGACGAGCGAGCAGGGGAGCGTTGTGGAGCTGTTGGGGAAGACATGGAAATAATTCTAGCGAATACTCACATCTCCTGCAGTGGAAAAGTATGGAGACGTCAGATGGGTGGCTATAGGAGTGTATATGGACAGGAAGGGGCAGCTGATCACCTTGGTAGTTCGGCTCTAAAGATCAAATAGCGGGTGTTTCCTACTCACCGTCTTTATCGAACAAGGCGAATGCCTCCTTGAATTCTGAAACCTGCAAGTATATAAAAGCACATGCTCTTGGTCAGCAGATTGCACAAAAGAGCACGGGGGATCTTCTTCATTTTCATTTTTTGTTCAAACAGCCTACCTGAGCGTCTGTTAACTTCACTGATTCTGCCATTGTAGCTGTAGTGATGAAATTAATCGAAGTAAAATATCTCAATTTCTCTATGCTCGACTCACCACACAGCCCCAACAACTTGAAACCGAGAGACAGCCCCAGGGGAGCTCCAACGCCTCCTGTCTCCATCATTCATTCACATCTGAAACCAACTACTTCGTACTAGTTAGTAGTAGTAAATATCTTATAGAATTACATGGCTAGGAAGTATTGAAAGTAATAAGAATTAATCAGGGTTAAAAGCTGCAATGAAAACGTATAGAGCATCATATCCTATGTTTGACAAGGGAGAAGACAGGCACAGTAGCACCAATTGTGTGCCCTTTCTCTCTCTCTCTCTCTCTCTCTCTCTCTTCTATCAAAATGCTTACAACTTGTCAGTAGTGTGCACAACTCTAAGGTAGAGCCAAAATACACCTCTACCCATACCTTCCTTAATACCTAGTACTATGTTTTTATTTACTTCAGAGTCACAGGGAAAAAACGACAACAAAAAGAAAGAAAGATAGAAAGAAAGCCCAAACTCTGCAATTTAATAAAATGACCCTATTGATTTCATGTCATGTATCGGTTCCAGAAACACTCAATTAGTTGAAGGAGACATGGCATTGTCATATATCTATGTGTTTATAGTATCATAAACAAAAGTGGCATGTTTTTGGCTATTCATTTCCCACCACAATAATCATAAGAAGAAGAGAACAAGAAAAATCTTTAAAACGAATAACAACAGCGTTGATTTTCTTCTTATGCAGTTGCTGGCTCTGCTGCTGTCGCTGCTGCTGCTGCAGGTGTTGTCACATTCTCTTGGTCCTGAGCAGCATCCTCTGCTGCTTCTGCTGCAGCAGCCTCTGCTGCTTCTGCTGCAGCAGCAGCCTGTTCCTGCTTGATTAGCCATTGGTTGAATTTATCAACGCGGCGTTTCTCTACACTACTACTATTATTACTAAACCCCTTCTTTTGGCTGCCTCCCTTACCTCCACCTCCACTACTACAACTACCACCAGGTCTATGGAAGAAGTCTTCTGTTCCTAGAATGTAAGCAATCTTCTTTGGTTTCTGCCCCGCCCAGCCCAATTTACACTCCAACCCATTCATCAGCTCCGTCTTATCTAACGCCTTGATAGAAGCATCTGAAAAGGCAATACCTTGAGGCAGATTGCGGAGGAGGCATACCTTGGCAACATTAGCATCCTCACGTTCAGACCCAGTTGTATTAGCACCACCACCACCGCCAACACCCACTGCCACTCCTCCAGTACCCGCAGCAGACATAGTCACAAACGAAACAGCAGTTGCATTCTTACTAGCTGGATCTTTACCATTACCTTCTGAATTTCCATCTACACAGCTGATATATTCTTGAATATACTGTCTAAATGCTGGCTCCAAGATGGACGTTGCATTGTCTGCCTTTTCTGGTTCCATAAGTTGCATGGTCAACCGTCTATCCCCCAAGTGCTCTATTCTGAAGCAAGGATCATCACCCAGCACAACCCTAGCATTTGCATAGTGTACAGGATCATTGACACGGACAGTCCTAGAATTCTCGTACTTCCACAAATCTACCAATCTAGATGAACTTTCCTCTGTCAGTACCGCCTGCATTTGCTTGACGATTCTATTCACCAGCTTATCCAGGGTGAACAACTGATATGCAGCTGTGCCTAGACATTGACGAGTAGAGTCTTCATAGTCACCTGGGTCACTTCTACCTTCGATCAGGTCAGTGGCCAGTTCAAGGAATTGATTGTGGATGCCTTCAGCACTCTCAGACCACTCTAGACTGCTGCCTTCTGCTGCTGATGGGGCAGTGGCTCCTCCTCCTCTGGCCTCAGCTGCTTTTTGGACAGCACACACCCTCGCTGATTTCAGTCGGTCATACAGAATCTGATACAGTCTCATTAGGACATAAAGACTCTCGTTGGCATAAACAACTCTACAGTGGGGAATCAAGGGCTTGCCTGGCTCCACCATCTGTGGACCTACTCCCAGCATGGAAACATCATCTGCAGAGGAGGAGGTGGTAAGACCGAGGACATTGGCAACCAGGGGTCTGCATGCCATGTACATGGTCTCATCTTCTTCTGGCTCAAGACTGAACTTGGTGGCCTCTCCATTGGCGTCCTCTTCATCAGAGCTTTGCTCTACCGTGTTGGTTTCAGCGGGGGGTTTGCCGTCGAGGTTGGGGATGCTGCCTTCTCTCTTATTTGACTTGTTGTTATTGAGTTTGTCACTCTCGTCGTCATCATCATCCATGCCAGTGGAAGGCTCTAATTCCTCTTCTCCGGCATGTTTACGTCGGCTGGCTTGACGAGGAGTCTCTGTGGCAGCCTTCCTACGTTCTTCTGCCGTAATACAGCTGCAAGCAAGCTGGAAAAAGTACTCGAAAAAGGAGTGGAACAGAATTCTGACTTTGGGAGTAGCCTCGATGCTCAACTGGTTGTCAATTCCCAGCTGGATAATGTATGCAGCAGTGTTGTGCACCTCTACAGCAGTCATATCATATGTGAGCTGAGCTGCCAGCCTTGCCTTGAAATCAAGCTTGCTGGACACAGCTTGCAGCACTGAAGACGCATCCAAGCGGCGACGGTCTGCCACATCTTTGATTTCTTGTACCAGATTTTTGGGGGTGAGATTCTTCTTCTCAGTCTGCTTCCAGTAAAAGGAGCGGTGATCTAATGACTTGTTGTAATTGTCTTTGTAGATACCCTGCCAGACGGGCATCATCTCGGCCAAAACAGCCTTCCATTCAGCCTGTTTTTGCTGCATACGCATCAACAAACGTGGTAGGGTCACCACAGGGTTCTGCTTCAAAAGACGGACAATTTGACTACCATGGTCACCATAAATGCGCTGTGCTGCTCTGTAGTGGAAGGCTCTCAGAGTGCCTGGGGCAAGGCGCCAAGCTGCTCTTGCTTCATCATCTGGAAGAGCATTGACCTCTTCCACCAGAGGAGCGATGGTCTTGATTGCAGAGTCGTTTTGATCAATAAACATATCCAGCTCAAAGTGATCATCTTCAGCTCTGAACAGGGCTTCTTCGTATTGGTTCTTTCTGTAATGCTTGAAGGAGTAGTCCTCTGATCCAGATGTGACACTGACCCATTCGTCATTAATCAGAGCCTGTACCCAGTCTGGGCGTCCAGATGTCTTAAGCTTGGGGTAATTGTCGGGGAGACGGACATACGAGGGGGTGGCTCTCTCCCAAGCTGCCACATCCAGCTCTGAGATTGACATTCTGATGTACTTTTCAACAGCACTACGGCTGCGGTCTCTGCCTGTGTATTGACGTGAATAGGGGTCTTCAGGGCCCACTTCACACCTCATTAAAAACTCATTGAAAGCTGCCATCAGGTCGGTGTGTCTGCCCATGATGTCTTGCACCAAAGTGACTAGATCTCCTTTGGTGATAACATCTTCTGCATAGAGGTTTAGGCACTTTAAGAAATCTGCATAACCGTCTTTGGAGCGAAGACGGGCTCTGACCTTGTCCAGAAAGCCCAGTTCCCGCTGCACTTTGGGGTCGTCTCTTCTGAGGGCGGGAGGGGGCTTGCGACCGCCACCGCCGCCGCCCACTCCTCTGCCTCCTCCTCCGCCCCCGCCGTACACAGGGCGTGCCTTCTGGTAGGTGGCTCTACGTGCTGCAGTGGCTTGGTTGCTACTGTCTGGCAAGAAGTACGTGAATTCTCTGAGGAGGTCGTCATGGTGACGGAACAGCAGGGCCACCTCGTCATACACCTGAGCAATGGTCTTCTGCCCCTTTCTGTACATATTGAGAATTTCCAGGAATGCTTTATAGACACGTTCGTCACTGGCAAAGCGCTGCTTGATCTTGTTAACGTAGCTGATGGCTTGGTCGAATTCGATCTGGGGGCGTTCTGGTAGCTTGATTTCATAGCCTTTAGGGAGGAAGCTGTTGAAACCAAGGATGAGGTCGTCATGGCCTTCAAATAAAGCCTTGACTTTCTCAATGACGCCTTCAGTGGTGATACTGTGGTATATAAATGGAAAGAATGGGAAGCAAGGGTGAGTTTTGGGGGGTTTATACATATATCAGAAGTGAGAGGAGGGAGGACCTTGACGAGGGAGTTGCTGACTAGCCAAAGAGGCGGGAGAGGGGAGACCTTGACTGGCCTACTTTCCACCTCTCTCTCTGCAGGAGTGAGAGTCCGTCATGCAGGACGAAACGAGTTTCCGAGGGCAGTAGGGGTCTGGAAACAGGCATTTCTCAAGTTGGAGTGGTAGTTGGGATCGATTTCAGGAATGTAAACTCCAAAAGGAGGGTTAAGACTAAACTTACGTTTGAGCTTTGAATTGCTTCATGATCTCCAGGAAGCTGCAGTGAAGAGAACAAGGGGTTGTGGAAATGGGTTAGGATACATACATTGTAGATGAAATGATCTATTTCTGTATAAAAAGTAGTCAGTAGCACTTACTTGTCATACACCCTGCGATTGCTTGCAAATTGTGTCTTCACCTCTTTAAGATAGCTCAAGGCGTCGTGTGTAGTGAGCCTCTCTCTGGATTGGTCATCTTGTTCCCTGTATTGAACGCCACAGTGGAGGATAATTAGCAACAATATCTCAAAGGAGTTGACAGTATAATCTTGGGGCATTTCAAACTCACCCTGCTGGCCTCTTGGCTCCACCTCCTGGGCCTTCATCATCCCTTCCGCGTTTCATATCTTCAACTGTTATCTATACTCTCAAGTAGTTATTGGAGGTCTAATCACCGAGACTTGAAACTGAGCTGACCCAGACGAGACTGGCCACAATGAAGACTTAAAACTACGTAAATAGCTTTGTTTCCGATACAATGTGAAATACAATTAAAGGAAACTTTGTTCAGTTGGAGCTTTTTTTCCGCCTTGATGTAGCAAACATGCATGGCTGCCCCAAGATCCACCTGCTCAAAATTTCCAAATTTTCGAGAGGAGAGAGGCATCATCCCCAGTTTTTTATCATTCAAACTACTCTCTCTCTCAACTGCCTCTCTCCCTCCCCGTAGCCTTTGTATGCATTCCTTCCAACAGTAATATTGCGTTCTGAGGGAGAAAACTATAATAAAACCCATCTTAATTCGCTGCATCTGTAGCCAGCTCTCTGCCGGCAATTGTCTTCAGACACCCTGCCCTGCCGTTTAGGGGTGTGTAAACCTGGGAAGAGAGAAGGTGGTGCAACCTTGGACAGTTGTGTGTATCCACCACACCAACAACTTCGTATAGGTAGGATGCATCATGTATTGAGTTGCAAAGAAACAAGAAACCATCCTCCCCAACTGCCTCACCCTCCTCTCTCCTCTCTCTGTCACGATCCAGCAAGAGCGTTGCAGTGGGCAGGGTTTCCTACAAACAGTGTTCTCTTTTCCCGCGGTTACATTACAATTCGTTCGTCTTTTACTAGTGTGCGCGTTGGTCCCGTTGTACGCACACTGGATCCAAAGGACTTGGTTAGAAACTAGAAATTGTTAGTTTATAATAATTTAGTTGATCCTTGTCACAACTAGGAGACTATTGGATCATACGCACTTCTATCTACTCATCTCGTCCTACACACATCAGTGAGCTTCATACACGTATATTCAGCTGCTGATCAAGCCAACTTTCTGATCTTTGATCGTCCTTAAACTCGTCTATCATGGAGGAATTCGTCCAGCTCGAGGACCTTGACGGTGTCCGCATGATTTGGAATGTCTGGCCATCTAGTCGCTTAGAAGCAGCCAAGTGCGTCATCCCGTTCGGGGTATTTTACACCCCCGCCAAGCAGACCGCTCAGCTCCAAACAGTCGACTACGAACCCGTTTCCTGCAAATCTTGTGGCTCTGTCCTCAACCCCTATGCCATGGTAGACTTCAACGCCAAGCTTTGGACCTGTCCATTCTGCCACAATCGCAACCATTTCCCCCCTCATTACCAAGGCATCTCCGAGGCAGCCGTCCCAGCTGAACTCTTCCCTCAATATTCCACAATCGAGTACACAATGGCCAGGGGCGGAGCCACCTCCCCACCTGCCTTTGTCTTCGTTGTAGACACCTGTGTACCAGAGGATGAACTGTCAGCATGCAAAGTTGCTATCCAACAAGTATTGGCAACGCTCCCCGACTACACCCTCGTCGGTCTCGTCACCTTTGGAACACATGTTCATGTCCACGAGCTTGGCTTTGGCGGGGACTGCCCCCGCGTTTATGTCTTCAGAGGCAGCAAGGAATACACCCCAGCTGCTATTCAAGACCAACTAGGCCTTGCATCAGCAGCTGCTCAAAGAAGAGGAGCTCCCCCAAGTCCATCCAAGCACCCAATTGGCGCAGCAGCAGGAGGAGGCCCCAATGTCAACCTCCCCGGTGGTGGTCGTTTCATCCTCCCCCTTTCTGAATGTGAGTTTGTCATAGGCCAGGCTGTAGAAGAACTACAGAGAGATGCATTCCCTGCTGTGTCAGAGCACCGCCCAGCCAGGTGTACAGGCACCGCAGTAGCAGTCACCACCGCTCTAATGGGGGGATGTCTCCCTGCTGGATCAGGATCAGGACGCATGCTGCTCATGGTAGGAGGGCCATGCACTGAAGGAGGAGGTAAGGTGGTAGACAAAGAACTCACTGAACCAATTCGTAGTCACAAGGACCTGAATAAAGACGCTGCTCCTCATTATCGCAAGGCTCGCAAGTTTTACGATACCATTGCTCAGCAGCTGGTGGCGCAATCTCATTCTTTGGATGTATACGCCTGTTCCCTGGATCAAGTAGGCATGTCTGAAATGAAGAATGCAGCAGAGCTCACTGGTGGTATCTGTGTTCAAACAGACACATACACCAACCCAATCTTTAAAGACTCTTTGAGAAGAGCATTCGCTGGCCCGGGGGAGGAGGGCCACCTCAACTTGGCCTCCAACTGCACCATGGAGGTGCACTGCAGCAGGGATATGAAGATCAGTGGAGTGTTGGGCCCTGCTTCTTCTCTAGACAGGAAGTCTCCCCTTGCCAGTGATCAAGTGGTGGGTGCAGGGGGAACCAACGCATGGAAGATATGTACGCTCTCTCCTACCACCACGCTCTGCACGCTGTTTGACATTGTAGCTCAACACAAACCAGACGGCACTGGCGGCGGTGGCAATGCCGGTCAATTCTACATCCAATTTGTCACCAGGTACCAACATGAGACCGGAGTAGCTAGATGCAGAGTGACCACCATCACACGCAGATGGGTAGATGGCTCCAACCTGGCAGACCTAATACAAGGATTTGACCAAGAAGCAGCTGCTGTGTTAATGGCCAGGCTGGCTTCATGGAAGATGGAATCAGAGGAAGACTTTGACGCCACAAGATGGCTGGATCGCAGTTTGATAAGGCTCAGTGCCAGGTTTGGCGATTACAGAAAAGACGACCCAGACAGCTTCCAACTCCGTCCTCAGCTCTCATACTTCCCCCAATTTATGTTTAACTTCAGGAGGAGTCAGTTCATTCAGGTATTCGGTAATTCCCCTGATGAAACAGCCTACTCTAGAATAATATTAAATAGAGAAACTGTCTCGGAAGGAATGGTGATGCTTCAACCAACCATGTATGCCTACTCATTCAATGGCACCCCCGAGCCAGTCCTGCTGGACGTTTCCTCCATCTCTCCTGATAGGATTCTCTTACTAGATGCATACTTTTACGTAGTCATATTCCATGGTCAAACAATAGCCCAATGGCGCAAGGCAGGATACCAAGACCAACCAGAACATGCTGCATTTAAAGCTCTCCTTGAAGGTCCCCGTGCTGAGGCAGAGGCCATTATGAAGAGAAGGTTCCCAGTCCCCCGCCTAACAGATTGTGACCAGAATGGAAGTCAAGCTAGGTTCTTATTGGCTAAACTGAATCCTAGTGCTACATATAATAGTGCTAGTGTGATGAGTGCTGAAGTTATTATGACTGATGATGTTAGTTTACAAGTGTTTACAGAGCATTTGAAGAAGCTGGCGGTGCAGAGCTGACAGGAGGAGCGTTCTTCGGCTGCTGATATGGTATGGCTTTTGTAAGTATAATAAGGAGCAGAGGTGTGATGGTAGTTGCAGACGTTGTAGATTGGAGGGAGGGAAGACGGAAGGGAGTAAGGGAAGTAACACTGCTTTCTCTTTCTCTCACCGTCCCTCTTTCTTCCCTTCTGTTTCTTCTCTTCTCTACCTCACTTACCTCGCTTACTCTTGCGCTACAAAATGCCAATCATTTCTTGTTCATGGATGAGGAAGGGTCCCTAGGTGGCTTGTGTTCGATCTAAAACAGGTCTGGGGGTGCCAGCTTGGTGATGGCTGATGGGCGCTGAGTCAGTTTATTTGTATTTAATGTAGTTGTTAGCCGATGTAACTGCATGTGTTCAGAGAGGGTGGTGCGATGCTTGTCAATAAGTTGGAGGGATTCAGATCGCCGGGAAAGCTTACTTTCGATAAGATAGACGCTTGATTTCGATAGATTGGAACCTCTGGATAAGAAGATCATAATGGTTTCTCCTTTGTGGGCTGCTGGTGTGTTGATCCCTGGTGTGATCATCACAAAATTAGCAAGTGGAAGAGGAAAGCAGAAGTCTGAGGACGATGGATTGAATAGGTATGCATTGGGTTTTGTGTCGACACTGTCGTAGAAGCAGAAAGCATGCCGATTTTATTGACTTTTCCACGCACTTTGATCCCTTCCTTTTCAGGATGTTGGGTGATGAAGGTGGAGACCCTAGTTTTGTCTGTGAAAGAGTCTGCACCTCAAATAGATTGATGAGACGAATGGGTAGCTTGGCCAAGGTACGTAGCTCCAGTCTCCGAAACTGTTTCCGTAAAAATCATAGAAATCTCTCTCCTCAACCACCCTCCCCGTCTTCCTCCCCTTCACAGGATGTTACCACTGATACTTGTGTTACAGTCTGTGGAACTTCATCCGAGGACGCTTGTATAGAAGCATGTCAAAAGGCAGTTTGTAGTAACATGCATCAAGTACCAGCTTGGAATGAAGGATGTCTCTCAAGATGCACTGCAGAGTGTCGAAGAAAGAGATGAAAGTCACACATTGTGTGCTGATGATAATAAAAAAATACACCTTTCATTTAGTGTCAAACTCGAAATGTTATGTAGCTTTAGGGACAGTCAGGGCAGTTGGCTACAGCAATATGATAATTGAAATTACTAGTGAAAACTGCCCTCTTCAACAACATCCACTTCTCCTCACCTCAACCTAACTGGTAGACTTCCTAGCACTCTTCCTCAAAGAATCTCTAATATTCTGTTCAGTGGGGCTCAACTTCAACCCAGATCCAGACTTAGAAGACTTGGAGTTTTTTCTCAAACTGACTGCACCACCTTCATTAGGAGATGGTGATGGCGATGGAGAAATGGAAAGCTTGCGAGCATGAGTTGTGAGGCCCTCTACATCTCCATACAGACCTCCTCCCCTTCCTGCAGATGAAGCTGCTTTGCTAACACTCCTGGTTGCATATCTATGCTGAGGAGTAGCACCAGGGGTGACAGCCGCAGGAGGAGTATTGCTGATTGATGGTGACACACCGGTAACAGCAGCTGCAGCTCCCATATTTCTCAATGTGAGTTCACTCCATTTGTTGCTTGCACTTGGTTCTTCTTCTTCTTCTTGTTGTTGTTGTTGCCCACTCCCACTTCCACCACCATGACTATTACTATTACTATCAATAGCAGCCAGCTGCATCTGTTCCAACAATGATGCATCTTCATTGGTAGCATTACCTCCTGCTGATGCTAGTGTTGTTACTTCTGGCGTCGCAATGCGTTGAGGTCTCAAATCTAGTCCAGAGGGTGTGAGACCAGTCGGAGTTCTGCTGGCAAAGAGAGGTTTGGGGAGGGGGCTGCTGCTGATCTTGTTTGCATTATTATTGATGTTGGTCACATCAATTGATAGATCATTGCCTTGATGATGATGATTCAAACGAGACTGGACACCTCTTCCTGCTTTGATCTGGGATTCTGTCCACCCGAGGATCTCTGGAGATTCTGATTTTTCTCCTCCTCCTTCTTCTACTACTACGACAGGTAAATTGCCATCATTATCTACAGCTAGAACAGGGCTTGCATTATCATTGTTGTTGTTATCAGCTGCTGCTGCTTGAGGGTAGAAGGAAAAGGTATTCTCATCATTCTCAACTCCACCTTCTTCCTCCATTTCCTCACTAAACAAATGCATCCCCATCATCCCAACATCAAGACCTTGTGGACCAGCAACAGCACTACCTCCTCTGAAAATAGTTACTGATGCAGGGGTGAATATTGGAATACCGGTTTCATCACGGGGAACACCATCAACTGACAATGGAGTGGTGGGACCGTTATCGTTGCCATAGCTATATCTATTATCTTCCTCCTCCTCTTGTTCTTCTTGGTTGATGAGTGGATTGAAAATCTGATCAATTAGCGGCGAAGCTGGTACTACATCAACATCATAATGGTCTTCCTTCATTGCCAGGGGTGAAGATTCTTCGTATACAATATTATCCTGCAACATGGGTGTCAACTTATCATGAGGGGTAGGGGCTACAGCAGCAGGACTAATAGATGGTGAAGATGGGGGAGGAGTTGGAGTGGGGGAGACTGTTGTAGTGATGGGTTGGTGGATGGCCTTGATGGTATCATGATCATCATCACCAATGACATCATGATAGCATCCTTCCTTGTCCTCCTTGTCCTCCTCCTCCTCCTCTTCTTCTTCTTCCCTGACTCTCTCTAAATGACCATTATTATCATTTCCTTCTTCTTCTAATGGTGATGGTGATGCAGCATATTTTTGGGTGAGAATCTTGATTGACTCAGCAACAGAGCCAGAAGAAAGATGTTCCCAAGAAGGAGAGTCTGGTTTGACAGCTTCTAGCGCGATTTCCTCCATCACATTGTGTTCTGCGCTTTGATTGGTGATGATGACTGGATTGCCTTGGGGGCCATATTTTTTAAACAAGGAGGATGTCTTGCGACTGCCGCTGTAGGGAGTGTGGCCGGCATTGGTACTGTTGGTACCCATATTAGCAGCAGTGATGTTGCGACCAGCTGCATTGCCACGTTCTTCTTCATCTTCTCCCTCCTTGATAGCAACCTCAGGAGTAGAGAAGTGGGCAGAAGACGATCTAGATACTTGAGACAATCTCCTCATTGACTTGACTGCAGTAGTACCACCAGCTCCAGTTGCAGGACTGATAATGCTGCCATCAAATGTCACTCTTCTGATGTTTCTAGGGATGGTAGTAGTATGATGATGATAATGGTGTCCAGGAGTAGTTGTGTGACCAAAGAGACGCTGTTTGGTAGCAGTTTCTGGATTAGCAGCAGCAGTTGTTGTAGTTGTGGTAGCTAGACGAGATGGTACCCCAAGGTTGGAGGCTCCCATTCCTCCTCCTCCTGATGATGATGATCTATGAGCTGAGAACTCTAGCTTCTTTTTAAGAATACCAGTGAAGGCTTTAGTAGGGGGTGGCATTTCCCTGACTTGCTGGGCTTCTTTTGAATGAGGGGTGTTGGCGAGGTGGGTTGGCAGCCTAAAGGCGGAGCCATGCAGACCCAGTCTGGTGGGAGTGAGGGATCTAGGAGAGCCATATGATGATGCTGGTTGTGGTGGTACATTTATAGTAATGCTATTGGTATGTTGCTTGTGAGATGCATAATTCTCAAGTCCAGAGGCAATGACTGGGATGTCGTAATGCTCTTGAAGGTCATGCAAAGCCTGGATGATGGTGGAGATGGGGCGGGCATCCCTCCTGAGCCCCTCAATTAAAGTGTCTATGGCTGCAGTGATGTTACCTTCATGCTCCTCTACTGCAGCTCTATGGATCCAGAATTCAGATTCAGTAGCATTGGGGAGGTGGTCGAGGCCTTGTGCTCTGAGCGCATGGGGGTCGAAGGAACGGACGATGCGTTGAGGCTCTCTGGTTGCTGATTGGTGGCTTGTGTTGTTGACGACTCTAGCGGCGTGCTGCGTGTCTTGGAGGCGGCTCGATCTAAGGTGGGATCTATCTGGAGTGTCTCCAAAGCCTTTAATTGACTCATTCCAGTCTTGCAAGTCTAAAACTCCAGCCATAATTTAGTTTAAATTTTCTGTGCCTGTGGAATCTGAGGTACGCTCTGAGTATCTATGAAACCAATTCAAATTCAAAGTGGGGTAGCGCTATCAAATCAGCTCTAAATTTCTGGTATTGCAAATGATTTGCAGTTAATAATAAGCAAAACGAAGCAAGAGCGCTATATGTGGGGTGACGATTCCAATGAAACAAACAGTTATACATCTGCAGTAGAAAACTACCTATATAATGATTTACACCGACCCAACCTTCGCTTCACCTTTTAAATTTACCACAGAGAGGGATCGATGAACGCCTCTCTCTTGAGCTCCTCTCTTCGATTGGAGAGGTGATGTTTCTGTGCTGTTCAGAACTTCAGTGTGTGGATCACTTCTCCAGGTGCTATGTTGAACTTAATTCAAATATTGCAGTCATCATAATTAATATCAACCATATACATTCACCATGGGTGCCAAACTCACCTTGGGCACGGCAATTACGTTTGTAAGTTTGTGAAAATTCACATTGCATATTCAGAACACATAAATCGACTCTTCTTCCTTCCCTTCCCCTTCTCCAGGCCATAAATTTCGTCATATGTATCATATTTACCGCCCTAGCAGACTCATACAATGAAATGGCAATCTGCCAGGATAGAAAATATGCCCTCTATCTCTCTTACGGCTTTGCAACCGTCCAACTCGCCCTACTGGTCAATCAAAATCCAGACTCTGGGCACTTCTTCCCCTTATTTGTACTCACAATACTTGATGGAATGATTATTTTCCTATTAGTGTTCACTGGAATGTGTTTTTCCTCTGATATTTTTGGCATATTGACGCTCGTCCTCCTGATAAGCACCGCATGTATCTGGGTTATAATTTGGCTCTACAGCTTTGCTTCATTTGTTGATAAAGCCGGCTGCAGCTGGCTCAATGACTGTCAATTAAACTGTGATTATAGATTTAATCATTTGGATGGCACATGTGAAGCCTTCTGTTGTAGGAGAGACATTGAAGCTGCCCGAAGGCCATCTGTCCAAACCACTACATCCCGCCCCCCCGCCTCACTTCTGTCTACACCATATCCTGCACCTGTACCAGAACCAACCCCACCACCACGTCGAAACATACCAAGCATATTTGAAGTCACAAGTCAACGACTTGATGCAATGTCAATATCTGATCTCAAGGAATTCAATCGACAAAACAATATCAGGTACGTGGATGCTGAAGGTTCACCATCATTTCTTATGGACACCATACTTGAGAGTCTATCCCATCCATGTCCCTATTTCATGATGATAATACCGAGCAACAATACTACCTTCTCAAATCCTCTCCATTTGTACCGTTTTTGTTATCTTGAATTTTTTTTGCAGTGACGAAGGAGTGGGAGGAAGGGATGAAATGAGGGACCTTATTTTGGCTATAAAGTTCTCCCGAGAGGACAACACCACACGTGGCGATGGTGGTAGCAACACTCACATTACTACTACCACCACCAATAATTCCAGTGGTACAAATAATGCACCAGGTATGTCGAGGTTAGATTCAAGAGGTGAAGCCAGGGAATGCAACATCTGTACCAATTCAATGGGCCGTGGTTATGAGAGGAACATTGCCATCATTACTCATTGCAAACACCTGTGCTGTACTGAATGCATTGAAAGAATAATAGTGGAAGGAAATTCAAAATGCCCCATGTGTACTAGGCCATTTACTAGGAATGATATTATTATAGCTAGAGATGTGAGAGGTGGTGTGTTTTCTTGAGTTTCATGTTTTCTTTTTTTTGTAAAAGATGAGGGAGGAGGAGGAGGACGACGGCAATAGTAGCGAGGGGTAGAGAAATGGGACTGATGCTGCACACAGCGAGCAAACCAAACGATTCATATTGGCAGATTTTTTTAAAATTTGATTAGTGATCAGGTACCCCGGCAAACAATACGAGTTTGACGACGCTTAATAAGTCATCAGATTGACATTTAAAAAAAAACGATGGAGGTGGAGGTATGCTTACATGAATTCTCCAACATATCCACCGCTCATACTTCGAGCATATACTACATCGACACCTATCTAACACACCCCTCGATCATTCCCAACATCATAGGAACCCCAGGCCACCATTCAGCACGCCGCTTCTGCTCCAGCAGCAACAGCAGTAGAAGACCCCCTCTCCTTCCCCATCTATGGAACAGAAATATTCTTCGGCAGGCTCCCAAGATCCTTCACCGACGAAGACCTCAAAACCTTTGCGGAACAAGCAGGCCCAGTGCATAGCGCCCATGTCAAGACCGACCCTGCCCAACCAGACCAAAACAGAGGCTTTGGTTTTGTGAGATACGCCGACCGTAAATCGGCCGTGAAAGCCTTGGATCAACTCCCTGACACCGAAATTCTAGGCCATCCTGATCATAGAGTTCGCGTCCAACCATCAACATCTAAAAACAAGCTCCATATTGCCGGACTACCCCACTCTCTAACCCAAGAAGCTCTGCAATCCCCTCTAGAGACGGCCCTCCCAGGTGTACAGCATGTGGACCTCATCATGAACAAGGACAACCCTAGTCAAAATAGAGGATTTTGTTTTATAGAATTCTACAATACAGAATGTGCCAAGGCTGCAAAAACCGCAATTTCAACAGGGATAGTGGCAATTGAAGGAGTGCCTTCTCCGCAAGATCTGTCCATCCATCTCACCGAGTCTAATCAGCGTGACAAGCTACGGTACCCCAGCAAGAATGTATTTGTAGGGAACCTGCCAGATGATGCCAAGCAGGAGGATTTGCAAGAGGTGTTTGGAAAGTATGGAGAAGTGGAGAGAATCTCCTTCCCATAAGTGAAGCAAAACTTTGCGTTTGTCAATTTCAAGAATTGTCTGTCTGCCTTTCTGGCGGTTGAAGGCAGTGGTGGTGGTGGTGAAGAGAAGCCCAAATTAGGGGACGTGGAGTTGACTGTGAATTATGGGAAATTGCCACAGAGTACTCAACAACAACAACAACAGCAGCAGCAGCAGCAGCAGCAAGGACAGTTTGGACAGCATCAGTTTGGATATCAGCAAGGACAGCATTATGGAGGAGGGTACCAACAGCAATATGGAGCTGGTAGAGGAGGAGGAAGGGTTGGGTATGGTGGTGGTGGGTATGGCATGCAAGGTATGTTGCCAGTTGTACCAGTACAGCTGGCTAATGGACAAGTGGCATATATGGTACAACAACCAGGTGGTGGTGGTGGTGGTGGGTATGGAGGAGGGAGAGGGGGGAGGGGAGGAAGAGGTGGTGGTGGATACAATAGGTGGCAGCCCTATTGAGAATGATGATGGTAGAGGAGGAGATAGTTGCTTAGTGATTGGAATTTGTGGGTGCCATCATGTAAAGACTAGGAAAAGAGTCTGCATGATTGAAAGGAGGGAGTAAGAGTAAAGAGAAGGGCGTGAGGAGAAAAGGGATGAGGGCTGGGATCGGTGGTACGGTGATGTGCGAAAAATCAGGACTTCATCTTAAAATTTCAGGCCTGGCTCCATAAAACAAGCGAATGAATCGTGTTGATTGGCTTAATAAACTGTTTGTAACGTTGTATTCGCCAATGTTTTTAGTTTTAAAGGGATAATTAGATGAAAAATTGAGCGAGATAACAAATTAGAATGGCTGGCCCTATAATGACTGGGGTAGGTCTTATGCACATAGAATTGTCTTGAAACAATTTAACATTGTTGATCAATATAGCTCACGTGTCTATTTCCTCGGAATTGCAGGTGCCAAAGGCTCAGGCACAGATGACATCAGCTCTAGCAACTCTTCGGCACACTTTTGTCGTTGCTGATGCCACTCTGCCTGATATGCCGTTAATATACGCTAGTGATGGGTAGGTTTATATACAAAACCCTGTTTCGTTACTGCATCCAAGTGGATGTTCGGCTGCTCTCTCTGTCTCCGCTCCGGCTCACTCACACACCGCTCACACTCCCCTACCCTTCCCACACACAGGTTTTTCTTAATGACGGGATATAGCAAAGATGAAGTATTAGGTCATAATTGGTAAGCACTGTGTTTTTGTTCCAAATGAAACCACTGGATTATATTAAAAACTAATTATTATTATTATTATTATTATTATTCCCCATCTAACACTTCCCTCATCATCATCCTTTCCTACCAAATCTACCACAGTCGCTTCCTACAAGGTGAAGACACAGATCCCAAAGACGTACAGAAACTTAGAGACTCCATCAAGTTTGGAAAACCAGTATGCACACGTATCCTAAATTATCGCAAAGACGGCACTCCATTCTGGAACCTCCTGACAATGACCCCCATCAAAGACGGGGCAGGCCGAGTTGTCAAGTTTGTAGGAGTCCAAGTAGACGTCAGTAACACCACCGAAGGGCTAAATGCCACCTATGACGCTCAAGGTGTTCCTCTACTGGTCAAGTATGACGACAGATTGAAAGAAACTGTGGCCAAGCCGGTGGTGGATGATGTCCTGCATGCTCTTCAAGTGGAGGAAGGCAAGGAACCTAAGCGTCTGTCTAGAGCTGAAGTCAAAGGAAAGCCTCCACCTCGTGTTGCTTTAGATTTAGCCACCACTGTGGAAAGAATTCAGTCTAATTTTGTCATCTCAGATCCAACGCTCCCAGATTGCCCGATTGTGTTCTCATCCGATGCATTCCTCACGCTGACGCAATATAGAAGAGAGGAAGTGCTGGGGCGCAACTGTCGCTTTCTACAAGGCATTGATACAGACAAAAGCAGTGTAGATGAGCTGAAAGATGCCATTAAGAGAGGGGAAGAGATCACAGTAAGGTTGTTGAACTATAAAAAAGACGGAACTCCATTTTGGAACATGTTGACGGTCGCCCCAATCAAAGACTCTTCCGGACAGCCTAGGTTCTTGGTTGGTGTTCAAGTTGATGTCACTGCCCATCCTACCGAGCTAGAGAGTGACCTCAAGCAATCAGTCACTGCAGTTAATGCTGCATTAAAGGAACAAATGAGCTGGGTGGGTGTAGATCCATGGGCTTCCTTCCCCACTGGCCTAGCCCCTCCCAAACCACACCATGCCTCCGACCCTAGATTTGCAGTCCTCAAAGCCCTGGTGGCCAAAGAAGGCAGGCTCAGACTCCGTCATCTTCAAAGAGTGAGACAGCTGGGATCTGGAGATGTAGGCATGGTTGACCTAGTGCAACTGGGACCCAAGGCACTGGAACTAGCAGGCGTGGTCCTTGATCCAAACGATGAGGAAGCCGCTGCCAAGACCTACAGGTTCGCCCTGAAGAGCTTGGAAAAAAGAGAAATGGTAGAGCGAAACAAAATAGGTAGAGTTAGAACAGAAGCTAAGATATTAGGTTGCATAGATCATCCCTTCTTAGCCACTTTATATGCCACATTACAGACAGACACGCATCTCCACTTCTTATTGGAATACTGTGGAGGCGGGGAGCTGTTTGCCCACCTCAACAGTCAACCCAGGAAGTGTTTCACAGAAGAAGCAGTCAAGTTTTATGCCAGTGAGGTTTTGATTGCTCTACAGTACCTTCATTTACAAGGTTTTGTGTATAGAGATCTCAAGCCTGAGAATATACTGCTGCATAGTAATGGACATATTATGGTGACAGACTTTGATCTTAGTTTTGCACAGGGGACTACCACTCCTACTTTGGTAGCAGCGTCCCCATCCCCATCTACATCTTCTGCAGCAATGGCCCCTACTACTCCTAGTTTTAGTAAGAATGCCATTACTACACACACGAGTAGCAGCAGTAATAGCAATAGGCCTTCTTCCTCCTCCTCAACATCATCATCGTCATCGTCATGCCATCCTAGAAGAAACGATTACATTCTCGTAGCCCAACCTGAAGCAAGAGCAAACTCCTTTGTAGGAACAGAAGAATACCTAGCACCAGAGGTCATCATGGGAACTGGCCACACATTCATAGTTGACTGGTGGTCCTTTGGCATCCTTTTGTATGAGCTGCTGTTTGGAATCTCTCCCTTCAGGGGATCCAGACGTGACAAGACATTTGAAAACATAATGAAGCAGCCTTTAGTCTTCCCAGATGATGATGACTATGACAATAACAACAATAAAAATATTGGTGGACAACAAGAAATCTCCCCGGCATGCAAAGACTTGATCAAGCAGCTCCTTATTAAGGACCCAAAGAAGAGGCTGGGAAGTGTGGCTGGTGCAGAGGATATAAAGAGACATGCTTGGTTCAAAGGGATTAATTGGGCTCTTTTGAGGAATGAAGAGGCGCCATTGGCACCTCAGAAAAGAACTAGTACTTCATCAAGGGCCGATACTGTGACCAGTGCTGGGTCTGTATAAGATGAGACGAGTTGTGAAGAAGAACGTACGCAGTAGTAGTAAAATGTGTGTGTGTGTGTGTACAGCTTGATTTTCTGTCAACGAAGAGATGAGATGAGACTTAAGGTGCACGACAAAGACTTAATGATATCAAGTATGCTGATAGTTCTATCCAAGTAATGGATATATATATATATATAATAAGAGCTCTTTTGTTAAAGGATAGTGTTTTGAAGGTGTGTGTGCTTTTCATGGTGTCTTTTTTCGCTGAGTAAGATATTCTCACTTAAAACCAACGAACTGGCTTTATTTATATATATCTCCAACTATGTACATGAATCATATGCTTTTTTGACAGTATATGACTTGACTACTAAGCTAACAAGCATGTAAAGAGAATGCTTTGCTCACCTAGATGATGAATGGAAGCCTGTGAAGCAAACGTTGATATCGCGATACTTGATGAAGAGCGGGAGGAGATGGGGGTGATTTTGAATAGAAACCGAAGAAATTGAGACTGGATTGCCACTATTTCTACATTGTTTGAAGGTAGGCAAGTTGAAAGAGTCAACTTGTCGTAAATAGTTCAATATGGCTCTGAGTGCAGAATTGAGCTCGAGATCACTAAATACCACTTGTTTTTCCTCCAGACAACAAACGTAAGCATCATCTGTATGCATCATATGATCAGTGATCCCCTAGATATTCCAAGACTGACAACCCCTTCTTCCAAGTAGGTACCTCGGTCCAAGGGGTCCAAAGAGATCGTTCTTCGTCCGAGCTGGGACTGTCAAGCCCGATGCCACTATCCTCGTCGCAGGAGCCACGGGTGGAGTTGGCCAGCTTCTTGCAGCTAAACTCCTAGAACGTGGTTACAAAGTAAGTGCCATTCCCACATCCATAACTTCCGCTCTCAATCAGGAAGAACCCTTCCTCCAACCTTCCTCCTCTTGCTACATTACCAACAATTACCAACAGGTCCGTGCAATGAGTAGAAGCAAGGAAAAAGCAGCCCAGCTCCTGGGCTCTGCTCCCAACTTGGAAATTGTCATTGGAGATATCCTCCAGCCCTCTACCCTCCCAGCAGCAGTCGAAGGAGTAGACGCCATCTGTGCTGCCACTGGCACCACTGCTTTCCCCTCGGCCAGATGGAAGGATGGCAATAACCCTGAATCAGTTGACTACAAAGGAATGAAAAACCTGATTGATGCAGCAAAACATAATAATAAAAACCTTCAAAGATTTGTCTTGACAACGTCTGCCGGTGTCGAGCGTCAAGATGAGTTTCCTTGGAAGATTTTAAATCTCTTTGGTGTGTTGAAATATAAGCGAATGGGAGAAATAGAGCTGCAACAGTCTGGTATTCCATATACATTGGTTAGACCTGGAAGGTTGACAGATGGTCCTTATACCAGCTATGATTTGAATACCTTGCTGGGAGGGATCGCAGGGAGCAGACAAGATGTAGAGCTGAGTGTGAAGGAGAACCTAATGGGAGAAGCCAGTCGTATAGTAGTAGCAGAGGCAATGTTGCAGGCACTGGGACTAGAAGTGGCGGAGAACAAGGCATTCAGTGTAAGTAGCAAGGAAGGAGACGGGCCTGGAACTGATGCTGGCAAGTGGAAGGAGTTGTTTGAGCAAACTGTGCTGTTGGCAAAGGGTTAGAAGGAGAAGGAGAAGGAGAAGCAGTGTGGAGACGAGGCAGGAAGTTTGAAATTTTGGGAGACTTGTAACGAAGGGTACAGTTTTTTCTTTTATGAAACGGATGTTTAGCAATCACATGTGCTCCAACATATCATGGCTACGCCGTTTGTGAATGATACAAACGTGGTTTAAAATTTAGCAAAGTTTAAAAAAAATGACGAATATGGAAGAACAAGGGGCTTATGGACTAAGGAAAAGACGGAGGGCTCAGAGGTACGTATCCCATAGTATATTCAACACCTATGCTATTAATTGTCATAATACCCGACAAACTAACAAACTCATCGTTCTCCTCCGCCCCTATCTCACAAAATGGCACAGTGGACGTGAAAGCAGCGAAGACAACAGCCTTGATACCCTGTTAGCAGCGGCTCAAAATGCTCAAAACATAGTAGTTTTCTCAGGCAGCGGCCTCTCAGCCTCATCAGGCATGTCCACTTTCAGCACCAAGGGCGGCCTCTATGAAAAAGCCCAAAAACTACACAAGCTCACTGATGGCAAACAGCTCTTCACCTACCAATTCTTTGACCGCCGTCGTTCTGAAGCCACAGCTTTCTTTGCAGACATCTGGAAGGAAGCTCAGCATGCTAAACCCGCTCCCGGGCACACTGCCATTGCTTCATTAGCTTCACATGGCAAACTTAGACGGCATTACACCCTTAACATTGACGGTCTGTCGTCTGCTGTTGGGATGGACACTTGGCATCATGAAACCAACCCTGATGGTACCACCGTAGAAATGCATGGCAATATTCACCACTTGGTATGTGCTGAGTGTTTTACAACCAAGCCAGTAGATCGTAGTATAGCAGAGCAACTGGGTCAAATGCAGCCAATTCCATGCCCCGTATGCCCCCTTGAGAACAAAAAGAAGAAAGAAGAAGAACAAGAACAAGAAGACCAAAGAAGAGAGCAGGAAGAAGACAGAGATAATCATCAAGAACCAATGAACAACGACAACAACAGCAGCAGCAGTACTAATAATATGATGAGATTCAAAGTCATGCTCTACGAAGACGCAGAAAGCGACTGCATCACTCCTGATGAAGTCCTAGATTTGCTAGAAGAAGACGTCCAAGCAGCCGATCTCATTCTCTGGGTAGGCATCTCCTTTGAACAGAGCGCCAGTACTGCTTACTTTAGAAGGGTGAGACATACCCTTGCAGAAGCAGGGAAGCTGGATAGTGTGCCACAAGCTGTGATCAACCCCTCCGAGGATGCATTGTGGAATATTCTGACGTCTATGAGTAACTTGTCTACATTGAGAGTTATAGAGGTATTGGCTCCTAGTGATGAAGTGCTACCTGCTTTGATTAATATTGGATCTAAGGAACAGACAAAGGAGTAGTAGTAGTGGTGGTGGTGGTGGTGGTGGTGGTGGGGAGAAGGGAGAGGGGAGAAGAGGAGGAGGAAGATGAATAGAGTGCAGCATGGTATCATAACCTGGAAATATCTACATTTATATGAAGATAAATGTGTTTCCTTGATGAATTTGTTCCTTCTAATAAAAGCATCCATCCAGCTTTATTGCTTTCTGTTATTTATGCTTGGATCATTATCATTTACATCCTGCTAGACATACACATTTTTCATCATACTATTATGCATTATATAACAGAAATATGCAACACATTATAAGCCTCCCACTTCTTTTCATAACAATTTTTTTTTATCTAATCAAAGTTCTCATCATGGACAGCATCCCACTGTCCTGAGCTCCTCCTTGAGCCTTGGGCCCAGGAAACACATTCCAAAACCTCAAAGTCTCATCACCTGCCCCCGTTACAATAGTCTGTCCATCAGGTGACATGGCTAGGTAGAGCACACGGGTAGTGTGCCCAGTCAGCGTTGCAAGTTTCTGCATAGATGGATACTTCCACACTACAATTTGATTTTGAGAGTAGCCATGTGTGGACACTAGCTCATTGACGTTCTTGCTCCAAGTCAGGTTGCACACCTGACTGCCAGTGTCTATGCTTTGTAGGGCTTGGCCGGTACTGGTGTTCCAGAATCTGATGCATCGGTCTGCGGTGCCGCCTCCGCTGGCAAGGAGACCGTGTTGATGTGGGGACCAAGAGATGGCTTTAACTGCAGCTTGGTGCTCTTGAAATCTCAACACTGGCTGTAGAGAGGTAGTTTGCCACACAAACAATTGATTATCATTGCCTCCACTGGCCAATTCTCTGTCGTCCGGAGACCATCTCAGGCCACACACCTCTGATCTGTGTCCCATTAATTTGGCACTAAAGTTGTCTTGAGCCCGGATATCTCTGAGCAATATACTTCTATCTCTGGACCCAGTTGCCATGGTGTGTCTGCTCCAAGACATGCACCCTACTCTTTGTTTATGACCAGACATGGTCCTAATTCTCCTACATTTAGAGGCATCCCATACCTGGACGTCTCCCTTGTCTGTTCCCACACTCAGGTATGTCCCTCTCTGACTCCAGCCCACAGAACACACATGCGTATGGTCTCCAAAGTCTACAAGACGAGTCACTTTCGAGGTGCAGGCACTCCACAGGTAGACGCAGGAGCCCAACCCTACTGCCAGTACATTTTGAGCGCTCCAATCTACTAGGTTGAGGTAGAAATCATCAGCCAAAGCTGGTGCATCTAGAACTTTGAATGGAGATCTGGGGATTTTTCTGGGAATACGGGTGGGAGAGGCTAGGCTGGATGTGATGGTGGTATCGTTTCTTCCAATAACCCCCCTGGCATAGGGGGAGGTGGTGGGGAGGCCGCCCAGTGGAGTGGCGGCATCACCTGCGACGTATCTAAACATTTTTCTGGAAGAATAGCCTGCACCTGAACCCCCACTTGCTGGGGTTTTGGTGGGGGAAGAGGTACCACCACCACCACCACCACCAGTGGAATGTGGGTTTTGAGATCCACTGCCACCAGAGGCCTTGTCAGGGGACCCGTTGGGAGGGCAGCCCAAAAGCTCTGCTTTGAGGAGCATGTTGTAAGCGCCGCTGTTTTCTTCTTTTTCAGGGTCCCGCCTAGGAGCTTCTGCAGCTGCTGTTTCTCTGTCTAATATGGAGTAGTCCAAGCGAGCACTGAGAGCTCTGGAGGGGATGAAGCGGTCGCTGTAGGTGAGACGGGAGGAGGAAGCTCCACCGCTGGTTTGGACGGCAGTGCCACTGAGGAGCGGGTGGGGGCCTCGTCGGGGGGGAGGTTGTCGATCATCTGAAGATTGCGGTTCTTGCGAACCCTGCATAATTATTGACTAGTTCTATATCCCTAGTGAATATTGGGTGGCTGGTATAATCGGTGTATAACTCGCAAAAAGGGATAAACTGGCGCACTAGACTTTCGTTCGATCAAAATAGGGGAGTGTATGCGCATATATAGACAACCCACTTTGCAATATGAGCCTTGAGTGCGTATTTTGAGGCTGAAACTTCGTTAGATTGGTTTTTGCGAGTCTAACAAACGAAGATTTCCAGATTCGTTGGTCGAATATATATATTTGAAAATAGACAATTTTTGCAAAGTCAATGGAATAATTATTCACAAACTTATGCTTCTGAACAGTGGCTTTGACTTCATTCTAGCATTTTTATAGTCACCTGAAGCCACAACCAGATTTCTCAGAGGAGGCGGTCAACTGTGGAGGAAGCTCTAGGGGAACTTATTAGCTGCCAAACAAACATATTTGGCCTCAAATGATTCTGTACAATGCTACTAGATACGTCGCATCCAAAATAAAAGAGCCCTAATCAATATCTAGTCGGACAAACGACCATAAAAGAATCCATATGATGTGGACATCTTCTTCTTCTTTACGTGCTCTCAAGGCCCCTCGTATTGGTCTAATTAGCAAGAGGCATAGATGCCCTCTTCGAGTATCTAATCTATTCACAGGTATGCCACATGTATATCTTAGGCAACTCTTTGCTAGAACTCAAAACAACCGACGCTGTCGTTCTCTCCTACAACAAAAACTTACCAAGGCACCTCTCCTTTGTCATCCTCCCCTTTCCCTCCCAAATGTCAGGTATTGTCCAAGGCAAGGCCAATGTAGTAGCTGTACTCCCTAAAGGAGATGATTTCAAATCATTCCAAATCACATTCCCCCAAGGCGCCACCACCAACATTTCCATTGGGGCCAGTGTTGCCATCAATGGCACCTGCCTCACTGTTATCTCCCACCAACCCAACACCAACACCCTCAGTTTTGATGTCATAGAGGAAACTCTCCTTAGAACTAATCTAGGCTCTCTAGCTCCAGGGTCTAATGTGAATTATGAAAGATCAGCAAAGTATGGTGATGAAGTAGGGGGGCACACTGTCTCTGGACATGTCCATACGGTCGCCCGAATAGTGACGATAAAACAAACTGAGAATAATCAAACACTTGTTTTTAAGTTAGATGATGCTTCTTATATTAAGTATATACTCCCTAAAGGGTTTGTGGCTGTGGATGGGTGTAGTTTGACGGTTGGGGAGGTGGATGAGGAGGACGGAACCTTCAGCGTGTATTTAATACCAGAGACATTGAGGGTGACGGTATTAGGGGAGAAGGGGATGGGGGATGGAGTGAATGTTGAAGTAGAGGCGCAAACACAGGCTATAGTGGAGACTGTGGAGAGGGTCGTGGCGCGGATGATGAAGGAAAAAGCAATGGTGTAGGGTTGATATGTGCACACCTGAGCGGAAGCAGAATCGCTTTGTTTGCTTTGTTTTGGAGTCGATATTCTTTTCAAATTCTAGGTTAACTCTAGCGATTGTTTTTTGAGGCATGCAGGATGTGTCAAACTAAAAATGGGACAAATACGCAAGAGAAAGTGACACACAAAGATCGAGAAATCATTCCAAATTCTGACGAAAATTATGAGAGAGAGAGGAGAATTCGTAGAGCCAAGAGAAATTCTCGTAGTGAACTAAGTGTCAGTAAAGGTCATTGGTCAAGACATGGATATTCTAAACGAGTCGACCTCATTTCAGCCACCAACGCCCCCGCCATCATCAGTCGGTTGGCAGCCAAAGACACTACTCCCCAGCAATTCATTGAGCAATTTGAAAAACCAAGAATACCATGCATAATCACTGGTATCTGTGACCATTGGCCAGCTTATAGAGATCAGCTCTGGTCCGAACAATCTCTTTTACACCTCTTCCCTCCCCCTGATCACCACCACCACCACCAACAGCAACAACGGTTTAAAGTCGGAGAAGATGACGATGGCTACCCAGTTAAACTTACACTCACAGACTTCCTCCACTACGCACACACAAACACCGACGACAGCCCTCTCTACATATTCGACTCATCTTTTGCCAACAAGAAGAAGGCTTCTAAGTGCCTCGTACACCATTATACCACTCCTGCCTTATTCCTAGAAGACCTATTGCAACACGCTGGGGAAAGGCGACGGCCTCCATACTGCTGGTTTGTGGTTGGCCCCACTAGAAGTGGTAGTTCTATACATATAGATCCTCTGGCTACATCTGCCTGGAATGCTTTAATAGAAGGGAGGAAGAGGTGGGTCTTGTTCCCCCCCGACACACCCAAACATCTGGTGAGACCTCCTGGACTGGAAAGAGAAGCTATTGTATGGTTTGACAAGGTGCTGCCCAAGACAAGGGGGGCAGAATGGCCTGAAAAGTTCAAGCCATTGGAGGTGATCCAAGAGGCGGGGGAAGTTATGTATGTGCCTGCTGGTTGGTGGCATGCTGTGCTGAATATTGAATTCACTGTAGCTGTCACACACAACTTTTGTTCTACTACTAACTTCCCTGAGGTTTGGAGAAGAGTGAAAAAGGGGAGGCCTAAAATGACTGCAAAGTGGAAGAGGGTTTTGGAAGAAAGAAGACCTGATTTGGCGAGGATTGCAAAGTTGATTGATTGTGGAAAATATGATGATGGTGGTGGTAATGAGAGGGAAGATTGTTATTATCCCAGTAGTAGTAGCAGTGACGATTCTTCTTCTTCCTCCTCCTCCAGCTCGTCAAGTAGTAGTAGTAGTGAAGAAGATGATGAAGTTGAAGGTAGAGGTAGTAAACGTCATAAAGCATAAGACCTAAGCATAAGACCTAAGTAGTTTTGGTTTGGTTACATACTTAAAGAGTGGTGGTTGTAACGAGTTGTTTGGGTGGGCACAGTGTAACATTATTTGTGTATATATACATTGTGGGAGCATTAGCATCTACCCCCTTCCCCAGACCAAATCAGACAGGAACAATGTGAAAAAAAATCAAACATCCAAATAGTGATCAAACATGCAAAAACGATACACAAACATACAGGTATACATATATAGTACCATTGGTCTTCTGACGTTATTGACCAGCAATCGCCAGTCATATTATTATTATTATTGTTATTATTATTATAGTTGTCTAATCTCTCTATCAGGGAGCACCCTCCTCCTGATGCTGTTGTTGTTCATGGGTTCCATTATTTTTGGTTATTGCTATTGGGCTTTTTCCAGCATCAGGTGAATGCAAAGGCATGAAATCACAATGCGCACAAGACAACAAACATGCGCCAGGGCTCTGCTTACTACCCACCATGAAGCCAGGATTTTTATCACACTCCCCTACACTGGCCCAGCCAGCGCAAGACTCGTTGGTATCCATGCACCCTGGCGGCGCTGGCGGGGGAGGTGGGGCATAGATGACATGCTGTACTTCTACTGCCTTCTCTGTACTGCCTTCTTCTACGTAGTGGCCAACGTTAAACCATTTGGTGGATGTCCATAGGGGGTTTGCACTGCTGGTAGAAGTAGGGCAGGTGCCGTGGAGGGTGCCTGGGTCCAGAGTGCCGTCTGTTTTGAGGCTCCAAAAGACAATGGCGTCTCCGCGTTTAGGTTTGATAGCATGGCCTTGCATGCTGCATTCGCTCCATCCATTGGCTAAAGTCTGAGTTGGCGGTCTAGGAAGGTTAGGGAAGACTGTTTCACCTCCTTCTTCAGCACTTTCTAAGAACATTAGAACAGTGGCCAGGCGGTTTCCGCCATTGGAAATGCCATCCTTGTTGAAGAAATAATCAAAGTGGGGTTTGTAGCCCTGGCCTTGAGAATACCTAAGAACCTGCATTCCTTGGCCATTTCCAGGTGGAATCATAGTGTGTTCGCTCAATCGGCGTTCTATGTTTTCTATAAATCTGTCCTCGCCGCGTTTGAAGGAGGTGCTTGATCCCTGGGATGTATCAGAGGCAGAATCCTCAACCGTACCCCTCCCTGCTTCATTCTTGTCTATTATAGGGGAGGCTTTCTGAATTAAATATTCACATTCCTCTGTAGATCAAGGGAAGAAACGGATTGGATTGGAGGTCAATTGTTTTGAAGAAGAAAGGAAGCCGTTTGAAAGTGGCGGGGCTGGGGGGACAGAGGTGCAGTTGACCCTTAATTAATGCAATATAGTTTTTTTTAAAGGCGATTAAAAGCTTACCTTCACTTAGTGCATCGTGCAGTAGGAAGATTCTGGGTTCCCATGATATCACTTCTAATCGTGTTGCCAGCTTGGCTCCAGTTGGAGACAAGGAAGAAGATTTCAATTCCCCCAATTTGCTGCCGGTGGTATCCTGAACACGCTGCAATCGTTCAGACCATCCTATCAATTCTCTATCTCTAACCGCTAGACACACATGTCTGAATGTCAGTAATGCAAGCAGCAATAATGAAGCTTGCATTTGACAAGGCTTTCTTCTTTGCATAATTTTCAAACTCTTTTGGTTCGAATATTGTTTTGAAACAGGTAGATATCCCTCCGCATGCTCACTTCATGAACTTGCATAATGTTTGTCCTTCTATACACAAACAATGATTGCAAAATGCTCCAACAAGCCTCATTTGAATCCCAAAAGGAGTTGTAGAAAATTTCCCCGCTCCTTGTTATCAGTTGATACAAGTCCTGGGGCTTCCAGTTGCCACTTGATTGAGTTTTGTTAATTTCGATCCTACACACTGGTATAAAGAGCCGATTGAAATCGATTTTGACGTCGTTATCTGACCACATAAAAATAGACATGCATCTCTCGACATCTTTATCTAAATCTCTCCAGCGCCCAGCTATAGTGCACAGGTAATACCATAACAGTATTATCAAACCATATACTTGCATCCAATACTCCTCAAATAACCTTTCCCCACAACACACCCACCGATTCCCTCCCATCACACCCACAGGCCCCGTCTCGCTCGCAGGTCCCACCTCTCGCCAAAAGCCCTCTTCGGTGGTGGAGGAGGAGGTGGAGAAGGTGGCGGAGGCATGGGCGGCTTCCTCGAAAACCTCAAAAAAGCCCAACAATTGCTTCAAGTAGAAGCAGCTAAAATGCAAGAAGAATTAGGTAGAACAGATATTGAAGGTTTCTCTTCTGATGAGTCTGTACGTGTTGTCTTTTCCGGCAATCAAGAGCCAAGGTCCATTGACATTACACAAGCAGCTATAGATCAGGGGCCTGAGAAACTTAATGCATTAGTTGCAGAGGCTATGAAGGATGCTCATTCGAATAGTGTGGCGGAAATGAAGTCAAAATTGGGTGGGTTGGCTGCAAAGATGGGCGTTCCTGGAGGGGGAGGATTGCCTGGCATGTAACAAAGAAATGAAGAAGAGGAAAGAGAGAGCTGGGGGTTGGTCAACTTTGACAATTTTGTTGCTTTATCATTTTTGTTCTGTTGACCCCTCCCTCCTTCTATTTTAAGAATGAAAGTTAAATCAAATCTGAAAAAACGGAGGACCTTTAAAAACTTGCCCTTCCACCCCCACCCCTCCTCCCATCATCACTACCACCTACTACTCTTGCTGACTCCTTCTCCCCACCATCTTCTCTTCCTCCTCCGTCACCCTTCCCCTTACCACTACCACCAACAAACCCTACCACTTCCCTTCTCCTCTCTATCGCAGCGCTCACTGTCACCAAACTAGAAGGTTCAGTCAAAATAGTATGCATCCAGTTATCAGCAGTTGTCCTCCTCTCCAAGGACAGTGCATCCGGTATTTCAGGCACCAACTGCACCCCACTCCTCGCGCTATCATCAGCAGGGTGAGCTTCTACCAGCTTGTACAGTTCCTCTCCAGTAATCTGCTGCTTGTCCATCAACGCATCTGTAACAGCAGTCAGAGCCATGGAATGAGCAGCAATGTTCTTCAAACACTCATTGTATGTTTCATTAATCAACTGACAGCATTTCACTCTAATCTTATGCCACTGCTCATCAGATGGCTGGAAGTGCGTTCCAGTAACCATGCTTCCAAAGAGATCTTTGTCTATACTGTCAGCACCAATCTCAAAGTTACGACCTTGCTTTCCTCTTTTAACTTGGGTAGGAGGAGGGGCATAAGGCATCAGCCCCAACTCGCTCATTCCATAATTTGCCACGATTCTCATCGCCAGTCTCATTGCAACCTGCAAATCATTCTTACTACTTAGCGTAGTAGGACAGTAGTTAAAAGCAATGTCTTCAGCTGCTCTTCCTGACAATACCACTTTTAATCTGTCCATCAACCGTCCCTTGGTCACTAGGAGATATTCTTCATCTGTCCCTCTGGCGTAGAAGGTTCTACTCATATCGGAGCCCCTGGGAATGATGGTCACTCTCTCTACCGGTTCTATTCTTCCTGTTGCCCTGTATAGAATGCTGGCCATGAGGGCAATGCCAGCTTCATGCACGGCGATCGCTCTCTTCATTTTATATCTATTGGGTAGGGATGGAGCTTTAATGCCCTGCAACACACGATCCACTGCGTTGAAGATATCTATTTGATACAGAAAATCTTTGTCTCTTCTTATGGAAGATATGGCTGCTTCAGACAAGACATTAGCAAGCTCAGCACCAGACATGCCGGGCAGATCTTTAGCCAACTGGGTGAGATCGACGTCATCTGCCAGAGGGTGTCGTCGGGCGTGAATCTTCAGCACTTCCAGTCTGCCTTCTTCATCTGGTCTCGATATGTTTACCTTTCTATCAAATCTACCAGCACGCAATAGAGCAGGATCCAACAAATCAGATCTATTAGTAGCTGCAATAAACAAAATGCCCAATTTGGCATCAAACCCATCCATTTCACTGAGTAACTGATTCAGCGTTTGTTCTCTCTCTTCATTCGTCAGAGCTCCAGCACCTGCTCTTCTGATACCCAAAGCATCAATTTCATCTACAAATACTATACATGGAGCCTGTCCTCTTGCCCTTCTAAACATATCTCGAATACGAGCTGCACCAACACCTACTATTCCTTCTACAAATTCAGATCCCGTGTATTGATAAAAAGGCACTCCTGCCTCTCCAGCTATTGCCTTGGCTATCAACGTTTTCCCCGTTCCTGGGTCACCAGACAGCAACACTCCTTTAGGTGGCCGAGCACTGGTTGCAGCATATTGTTGAGGATTCTTCATAAAAGCGACAATTTCATTAAGATCGTAAATGGCTTTGCCTAGACCACCAACATCTGAGAAGGTAACACCAGTAGTGCCTTCTTTCCTAGCATTTTCTTTACTCTGTGCAAACTCCATAGCTTCCTGGATATCAGTTGGCATGGCTTTTTTGTTTTGACCTTTGATGATACCTGCTGTGATGACTACTATGGGAAAGAGGGCCGCCGCAAAGCCAGCATATGGGGCGACAAAGTGAGCTGGAGGGAAGATGATTGGGTCTGGTTTAGTCCAATAAAATCCTACGTCCATCTTTGAAGTCAAACCAACAGCAGCAGCAGGATTCATTGTTGCAGTTCCTTTGAATCCCTCCTTCCCAGGCCATTGTCCTTTGTCAAAGAAGTTCTTCTTCCCCACCTCTGTCAGCTGCTCTTCTTGTGCTTGAAAAATCTGTTCCAGCACTTGATTGTACCCATAATCTGCTAGTCCTAGTTCAGGTGACTCTCGTTTACCCTTCCACAGTGACCCTCCTTTGCTTCCACCAGAAGCATAATCACTCAGGAAATTATCGACACCACTACGAGGCAGATCCACCCAAAATTGTGTCCCATCCAGATGACTACTATTATTACTACCCTTGCTACTACTACGTGTGACTAGTACTCTATAGCCAGGGAAACTGGGCCTCAACATACGACCTGCATCTTTGAAAAACTGCATCTCCCATTTATCTGCATTTTTATTGTAATATTTATTTGTCCAGTTTCTCTCTCTGAGTCCTTGATAAAATTCCATAAAGTTCATCCTAGGCAATTGCCACCAGTTTGGTTCTTGTGGAGAAGGTCCTGATCCTCCTGATTCTGATTGCGATGGTATGACTGTACGTGGGATCCTGATGTCTTTGGTAGCAACACCTTTTGCAAGGACCTTGGCTTGGATTTCAGCAGGGTCAAGATCTTCGCTCATAACAAGGAGGTCGTTCATTGAAGGACCATGTTGCTTAATTCTCTTGATATCTTCTCTGCTAAAAGCAGGGTGGGGTCTAGGAGGCTGTGGTTTGGTGGAAGAGGTCCCGAACAAGCTGTGAATGATGGTAGATGATGACCGGCGAGGACGGCGAAGCGACTGTGGGAAGGAGAGAGCGGAGGAACGTTGGAGAAATGGATGTTAAGCGTTGGTGGAACAGGGAATCGATGGCGGATGGAGGGTGATTGTAATGAAGGAAGTATAATGAGACACGTACAAATGGCCTCGAAACTAATTGAGGTGCACAGGAGAGTCTGGAGTTGGAGAATCCACATCTCTGCTGGAGAAGTGATGATGTGTGATACACCATTACAGAATTGATAACGCGGCTGCCACTTCTACTCTATGAACGCTTCTCTATAGACATACATTATTAAAATGTTGAAATACTAACTACTCAAGAGCAAGGCAGCGAATATGAAGGTAGGGAGAACGGGCCCAGGGATGGCTTTTCTATTTAATCGCGAGATAGGAGGCTAAAATCCCATGTTCTCAAATCAACATCAACAATAGCATTAACATCAACAGATCAGAGTCCCAATACAGCTGCATAATCCTTCAGAAATAAGTAATCAGCTCATCACGGCCAACTTTAATTCCAACTTTTGGTTCTCTATCTACGACAAGGGATTTTAGGAGATCACATCTAGAGCACCAGCAAGGAACTCTAGAGCAATAATTACGTTTCGTAGTTGGCAATATACACAATGAACCCTTATAGTGGAACTTCTCTATTAGCAAAGGTGAGTATTTTGACATATTTCCCACGTTGATGGCCGTGTGCATACCATACATCCACGATATATCCTCACCAAAGGTCATAAGGCACCCGTTACTCTGAACTCACTCCTCTAAGTGATCCTCCGCTCACCCCCGCCTCTCTCTCCCACACACACCAACATCAATCTACAGGTACTCCGATACTCTGCTGTTGGAGCTGGTGTCATGTATGGTTCCTTCAAGCTCTCTTCATTAAAAAGCAAGGCAGCTAAGGCAGCAACCAAAGCAGCAAAGGATAAACATTAGAATATCTACACTAGAAGATCTACTGATATCGTAGTAGTAACATAGTTAGATTAATCTCTATCCCAACAATGGTTTTGTAAAAATTAAAATCCAGACAATACATCTATTATTACCCCCCCCGTGCGCCCCACTGACAGCTGTTATTATTACTATATTACATGACATTATTTATCATTCAAAATCTCAGTTAAATTTTCATCTCTCAAACATATGTTGGTATACAAAGTCAAAATAGCCTGCCATGTTGGATCTTCCAAAATAATAAAAAAATGATCCCAAACTCCTTCCCTTCCATCATCTTCCTATCTATAGGCCATCGTCATCAGTGCACACAAACTCAATTGACAACATCATCATCATTATTAATATTATGCCAAGATTTAGATTTTATTAGTTGTCGTGTCATTCCCCATTGCCCATTCTACTACCATTGCCATTATTATTACTCCCACCTCCTCCTCCATGTCGTTGATAAGGATGACCAGCAGGGTTCATCAGTTGCTGCACCAAATCTTCTTCCGATGAATGTTGCTGCATATGCCCTATGTGCCCTATCCCTTCATCTGCCCCTTCATCCAAGCTCTGTAGGCTGGCAGTGAAGGTGTTGGTTCTTCTCATTGGTTGTCCTAGAGGGCCTAGCTTGTCATCTTCATCTCCTGATACTGCAGCTGGAGGGCTCCTACTACTACTACAACTATTAGTACTACCATTATTGTTGTTGTTATTAGTATTGCCGCCATTCTTCGGTGGAAGGGGAGGTCGACCTGCCTTGTTGTTATTACCACCACCACTACCACTACCACCAGTACCAGTGCCAGCACGAATACTGCTGTTGTTATTATTAATAGCATTATTTGCTCCAGCAAGATCATTCATACTCATACTCTTGGCCATCTTTCTTGGACGGGTGAATTCCAGTGCAGCCAGCAACTCATCGTCCAACGCTTCCAAATTATCACCCCCCAGTGGGTCGTTTCTAAACACCATGCCAGCGCTGGGAGGGAGATCTGGGAGGTTGTTGATGAAGTCAAATATACCTTCGCTCAGATCCATGTCACCACTATGGGCTGTGTTGAACATATCAGGACCAGATAGGAATTCAGATAAGAAGGCCTCCCCGCCAGTAATACCGTTATCGTTATTGTTTTGATTGGCATTAGCATTAGCAGCAGTGGAGTTGTTGTTATTGTTGTGGAGTAGAGAAGGGGGACTGTTACTAGCTATAGGAAGGTAGGGTTCGCTACGGATACGTTGCATGCTACGTTTCCCCAGCGTAGTGTGTCCACCTTTACTACCACCACCACCAGGTGGAGAACTCCGTCTATGTGTCTCTTGTTGACCAGGAATCAAGTGAACTTCCGATCCCACTCTGACCAACAACTTGGTACCATTTTTATTTCTATTATTATTATTATTATTATCATCATCAATGATGCTATGGTGCCCATCACTACCTCCACTGCCAGTAGGAGCAGCAGCAGCAGCCATGCCAGAGAGATGTTGATCAGAGCCAGGACTGGGAATCATCCCTGGTATGGAAGTGCCACCGGGGAGCTGGAGTTGGAGACCTCCACCTGGCATTGCCACAAAAGTAGCACCTCCAGCTGGATCTCCTCCTTCTCCTCCAAGGTTGTTGGGATATTCTTGTGGCTCTTGCTTGATGACAACATCACTATATGCACGACTGTTAGCAGCAGCAGCAGTGCATTGCTCGCCTTGCTCTTTTTGTTGGTGATTTTGGTGATCTTCCTGTTCCAGTTGACCAGCAGATCCACGCCGGCGTAAAGATGTTCTTCCGCTCCTTCTATCTGCAGCTCCCGTAAGGTATTCCTTCTTATAACCCACATCGCCACCGTCATCATCATCGTAATCGCTGCAGGCTACCTCTGCATCTTCATCATCCTCATCATCACTGTGGAAATCAAGATCAGAGGTGTGCAGAGCAGCAGCACCACCTCCTTGCCTTCCTCTCCCTCCTCCATAGCCCCCACCACCACCTCCACCATCTCTAGCCAGCATCTCAGCAATCTCTACAGGAACTTCATCTTTAAAATTCACATACGACCTAGCTTCTTTTGGTTTCAATCTCCACAGAGCCCGGTCATAAGCTCTAGCCGCTTCTTCTTCACTATCAAACAACTCTCTGTAGGCCCACCTCCTGTTCACCATTACCTTGGCTTCCCACTTCCCCTTCTTTCTGGACACCCCTCGGTACTGGGAGCTTTTGTCCATCGGTTTCACTCCCAGGGCACGCTGCAGGTCTTCTCTGTCTAGTCCACGATATTGTTCCAGCTCTAGAGGAGAGTACTCACTGATTGGGAAATTGGTCTGTCCTGTTTGACCATGGAGTGCTATAGACACACGATCATAGACTCTGGCAGCTTCCTCCTCTGTCTCATAGTAGCCCAGGTGGGTGACTTTTCCATGGACCAGGATGCGAGCTTGCCATTGGTTTTTTCTGTTTGACGAACCGACACCGACGAATCGAGAAGTACGTTGTCGAGAGGTGAACCTACGACGGGGAGCTTGCCTTATTCTCTCTGTTTTCAGTGTTGTCTTCACTTCTTCTCTGGTCTTGCCGCTCAGAGGAGGGATGGATTCTCCGTTGTAATCAGATAGAGCAAAGTTAGTCTGTAGATTGGCATTATCTCTACCCAGCAGACCAATTGCAGCTCTGTCATACGCTCGTGCTGCTGCTTCTTCAGTTTCAAAATACCCAACAGACACACCACTCTTGCCAAGAGCAGCTACTTTTATCTGCACCCTCCATTTTGCTTTCTTTCTATCATACGACACTCCTCTAAACCTACTTTTATTCAATCCAGCAGAGCCCATGCAGGAGGAGGTACCATCACCAGATCTTTGGTGGGGCGAGTCTCCCATGAGACCACTGGAGGTGTTGGCAGAATGAGACGACCCTGATGGTCTGTCTTCTGAAGGTTCGTCTTTTACCGTCACCATGGTTGATCCTCCTCCTCCTCCTTGGTACTGCTGAGCTAGGGCCTGGGCATTGTTCGTCATTGAAGTTGGAACCGCAGCAGTAGCATAATGTTGTTGTTGATTTCCATTGCCATTGTTGTACTGAGGGACGGTACCACCAACTAGAGCAGCAGCAGCTCCTGGAATTACACCAGGTGCGTAATACATGGTTTGTTGTTGATACCGCTGTTGTTGAAGTGGGTCTACAGCATAGTCTGTGTAGTAATGTTGGTTGGATGCCATGGGTAGTGGAGGAGCAATACCATTAGTAGTGGTGGGGTAATGCATCTGCTGTGGCTGCTGATAGTGTACTGGAGCACCTGAAGCATCTACCAGCTGTGGTTGGAACGGGCCATTGGCAGTATCACCATAATTGGTTTGCATAGGCATTCCATTGGATGTAGGCATTTTTTTACCTATGAATTGAGGAGGGAGAGCTGTGTAGGGTGTATATGCTCGCTGTTGGTGTTCTTGTGGAGGTGGAGGTGGGAAGAGCATCATCTGCCCACCTGATTGGTAGTGCAAGTAGGCTTGTTGTTGTTGCTGCTGCTGTGGGTCCATTATCCTGTTGAATATAGGGAACTGTGACTACAATTATGTGACTGGTTTTGTTTGATTATCTTTCTGTGTAGAATTGTGACTAGGCAAGAGTGAGAGCCATGTGTATCTGCGTGTCACGGGGCGTAGATGGAAAGGGTGTGAGAATGTTAGTATTGGAAGAGTTGAATTTGTAGCTCAAGCACAACATTGTGCTTCAACATGGTGTTGGAGGGGATGGTCCCCTAAAATGTCGAAACGCAAGAGCCTAAGGTCTATAAAAAGATGAGTCCAGTAATGATTCTGACGTAAAGACCCAACCTGTGCATAAATAGCAAAGCATTGGCTTTCATCAAGCTCTCCAATGATATTTAGCCTACCTTCGAAGGGAATTTTTCTCCTTAGAACCTTGGACCGGAACTTTTTTGCCAGTTTTTTGAGATAAATCCTTCTAAAACTGAGTCGTTTCGTGTGCTGTCGACAATAGCAGCAACTCAAAACATGATATATACTCTATTCTATACGTCAACGGGAGCGCAAAGCCCTTTTAACTACGAGCATGGGTGATCCACAGGCCTCATCATCATAAAGTGAAAAAAAAAACAGGGAAAAAAGCTCCAGAGACAGTATGGGTAAAAACGGGCAGAGAGATGGCCAAATCCTACATTCACTTGCTCATAAATATAGAACTTAGATAGACATCGCTCGGAAGCCCATGAGGGTTTGTCCTTTAACGCTACAATCGAGCAGTGATCACAAAGATGTCAAATCTGGGGAAAACTTTCTCAGTCTCGAGGTGCCATAAATACAGCCATATTGGGGGTTTTAGACACCTACAGAGTTCTATGACAGCTTCTTTGACTAGATCGAACTCAAATCGTTTCAGAAATACGCCGTTTACCAACAGTGTCTCCCTTGATGGATTGCAACGCTCACGACAACCCAAGACCAGCACGCATAGGCCAACAGTAACAACACAAGCAGCAGCAGACAACCCTTCTACTGCATCTAAAACCATTCTCACATTACCAACCATTCTCACATTGGCTCGAGTTGCAGCAATTCCCTCTCTAATATACATTTGGTTCTTGCCAGACAGCAGTCTCACATGCACACTCATCTTCCTCGCAGCAGCAATCACAGACTTCTTAGACGGCTATTTGGCAAGAAAAATGAAAATAACCTCTGCGTTTGGTGCCTTTTTAGACCCAGTAGCTGATAAACTAATGGTCGCAACTGTTCTCATTCTCCTCAGCACCAGGGCTCTTCCCCTAATCACAACATTGACAGGTGGTGTTGCTGCCATGCTCAGCGGCAACACATGGCTGATGCCTGTTATGACCTGCTTGATCATAGGCAGAGAGATCACCATGAGTGCATTGCGAGAGTGGGCTGCTGCTCTTGGCCCCCAGGCACATAGTGCAGTAGCAGTCTCTTGGATGGGTAAGTGGAAGACGGCCACTCAGATGATTGCATTGACGGCTCTGCTGTTGGCTCATTCGGGGGTGAACTGTGGGGGGGTGGGAGATGTAGCTGCATTTGGGGGTGTTATATTTCTATTTATTGCCTCTGTCTTGACTGTGTGGTCCTTATTTGGTTATTTTGCTGGTTTGTGGAAGTTTATGGTATGAAAATTGAGTTAAAGGTGTGAGAGAGAGATGGAGGGAGAGAGGAGAGTTCATGTAACAGAGTAAGAAAAGAAAAAAATTACAGAGTATTTCTTTCAAGGTTTTGAGCTATCCACTCATTTTCACATCCTGATATTTCATTGGATCTTACAGAAAGGTAGAGTCCAGCATTTATCTTTTACCATAGGAACCGCTATCATGGATGAAAAAGCAGCAGCAGGAGGGAGAGGATCCGGATATGTTTCTTCTCACTCCGGAGTAGCGAGGGGAGTGGGAAAGTATAGAAACAAAGGCATGTTGCTGAGGGGTGCGGGCAGTGGTGGAGGGGTAGAAAAGGAGAAGGATTAGTAAAATTTCTGATATAAACGTGCAAAAACGTGAGTTAGAGAAGATCATAGCTCGATAGATTTACACAGAGTAAGTTGCTATTACTCCAAGAGTGCTGACTCCAATCTTGATCTTTGGCCCCAAATTCTTATTTGCTCAACGATTCTTCTGACGTGGCACACCATTCTCACCATTCCACTATCCAATCAAACCTCTATAGTGCGTGGAAAAGGCAAAGGATACAGAGGCAAGGGTCGAGGAAGGGGAGGCCCTCCCCGCCGGGGAGACAAGGACGACGACTCCGACTCTGATGGCATTGAATACGTCCGAACAGGAGGCGGCCAGCCTGCCACTGCTGGCATGATGCCACCAACAGATAGTGAAGATGAATCAGATTCCGGAGCCGAAGAAAAGGAAGAGAAAGTACCTAAGGGACAGAATCCCAGAGTGGGCCTCATGCCACCCAGCGACAGCGATGATGAGGATGTTGACAACGATGGGTCTGCGTCGTCGTCCTCATCCGAGCCCCCCATGCCAGCTAGGGCTCCTAGGGAAGCACCCCGTCGCAAGAAGGAAGAAGATGATGTTGACCCAGAGCAAATGAGAAAGGATATGGAGAGGCTGGCACTTGTGAGGCAGAGGAGGGAGGAGGAGAGATTGAAACGTATACAGGAGGAGGGATACGATAGATATGCAGCACCACCTCCTGCCTTGGTGCCTAAAGATTACCCTAATGCTAACCCTAATGCTGGTGCATAGGGCATGTCATAGTTATATTGTTAGAGATAGGGTCTGTGTGCATTGTTGTTGTTATGTAGGGAAGGAAGTTTAAGTGCTGCAGTCCCTATGTCACTGGCTCAGGGATATCTGCCAAAATATCTACAATATCTACCATTCATATTGTGATATACATTCTCTCAACCACCACTTCACCAATTCAATTTCATCAGCACAGTTGAATAGTTCGTTCTGAGCATAGACGGGTTGATATCGACCACACATGGGGAATAACTAAAGGATTTCTTTAATTTTGAAAAAACTATGGCCAACGCCCGCAACACATATCCATCTTTAGGCACAGGAAATTTCATGGAACAAGTGAGTATCGATATCACAGCAAAAAATAGGCAAAACATGTGGCAAGAATGTGTTGGGCATCGTTTTTGGAGATTATGTGACTTTCGTTCTTGTGGATAAAGGGTTGTCAAACCGTATTGGGTTGTGTCATCCAGGTATACTGGCACACATTGGAACCATAAGACCGGTTTATATTCGCAAATAAGGGAACTAAAAATTCATGCCATGTTCCACCTTCCACGTTTATTGCGGTTGTCGCTGCATTTCCCCCTCTACCAGAGTCTCTGATCTAACCACCACCTATCCTGGTTGAAATATCACAGGAACTTTATCAAGACCTCAACGGTTTCGGACAGAATGCTGTGGGTGGCAATTGCGCAGATGAGTCCCTCCCATATTCCACTGCAGAACTGAACGCACCAGAGTTTTCAACCCCATCATTTCGTATGTATCACTTCAAGGTCACAAGATGCAGCAAGAGATACGTACACGACTGGAGAGCCTGCCCCTTTGCTCACCCCACTGAGAATGCCAGACGTCGCGATCCTCGCGTCGTAGAGTACCTCCCCGTTCCATGCCCTGACTACAAACGTGGTTTCTGTCTCAAGGGTGATGGCTGCCCATACTCCCATGGAGTATACGAGTGCTGGCTTCATCCTGCCAAGTATAGAACCCAGCTCTGCAAGGAAGGCGGCAAATGCCGTCGCCCTGTCTGCTTCTTTGCTCATTCTGTCGTTGATCTCAGGCAGCCCGGCAACGAGTCAATCCCTCCTCTTCCCTCACAAGGATCATTAGGAATGCAGACTGCCAACAACAACAACAACAGCAACAGCAACAGCTCTGCTGCTACAGCCATGAACAACAGCGCGGGTTACTTGAGTGCTAGAGAAGAAATGGCCAACAACAGTGTAGGTCTCATTCCTGCACGTTCTGCTGGCCTGGACTCCAACCCATCTTCCACGGCATCTCCCTCTGGAACTGGACTCTCTGCATCTCAAGAGCTCCATAATAATAATAATTACATTATGAATAATACTGGCAGTAGTACGAGTGCTTCACAGCAGTCAATATCTCCATCATTATCTATTGCTGCTTCTGGCAATAATAATAACATCAATACCAGCAGCTCCTCCTCCTTGGAAGAAATAGTCAGCACCACCAATAATAATATGATCTCTTCATCACCGCCACGGCCACCATCATCATCAGCAGCAGCAGCAGCCCTGTCTCTGCCAACCAGCAGAGTGACCTCCCCTGTCCACCCTTCCTCTGCCTTAAAAACAGCGACAACAAGAGCATCAGTTGACATTGGGTCCTTGGAACTGAAAGCAGGAGATAATAAGAATAAAGGAGGAAGCCACACAGCAACACCAAAAGCAGGCAGCAGCAGCGGCAACAATCCCATGCTGCTAAACTCCACCACCTCCACCTCCGCTCGCCAGTCCTGCGACGACTCTGCTGCTGCTGGGTCCAAATCTGAAAAGAACAGCAGTTGGGTTGTAGGCATCCCAGTGAATGAACAGCCCTCTTTGAATGGGCACGGTGGACCCAGGATGAGTAATGCTATGGCTAGAGAGTTGGGATTGGCACCTCCATCAAGAAACCAACAGCATATTGGTGGTTCAGCAGGAGAAGGAGGAGGTGGTAGTGGCGGTGGTGGTGCAGCAGCAGCAGCAGCAGTTGTGCCCCAACAGCAACAGCAAATGACTGCTGCTGCCAGATTGACCGCTGCCAATTCTGGCAACAACAACAGTGGAAATGATATGCAGCATCACCATCACCAGCAGTCCTTTGACCCATCTTTAATGCCAATGCACCCAGCAGTGGCAGCTCTCAGTGTTGCTCACTCCACAATGCCTCTACCTCAGCAGCCCACCCTGGAGCAGCAGTTGGTTGCAGCAATCCAGAATCCAGCCTTGGCGCCTAATCTCCATCAGCTGCTCATGTTGCATAACAACACCATGAATATTTACAATAGTGGAGGTCAGCAAGGTATGATGATGATGCCTCAGATGTACATGCCAGAGTATCAGCAGCAGCAGCAGCTTAATAACAATGGGTCTGCATATGGAAACGATGATGGAAACAGCAACAACAGCCATGGTGGAGGGATCCATCCCGCACTGATCAAGCTCGTAACTGAAAATGCAGCAGCAGCTCAGCAACAGCATCAGCAGCAGTTGTATATGGACGCCATGGCTGCTGCAAATGGAGGGAGCTATCCATTATCTGGTCAGCACTATCTCAATGTTGCTGCTATGAACAACCACAACAACGGGAATGGCTCGGCTTCCATGGCTTCTTTGTTGGATACGTTCGGTAGCTTTGGACTTGCTGGAGCCGGCAGTGGTGGTAGCAATAACGACAACAACATGTCATCTTCGACCAGCAATGGTAGCGGCAGTGGTGGTAGCAACAGTGGTGGATCAACTCACCACGGCAACAACCACCACAACCACTACTCCAGCAGCGACAGTTTCTCCACCAGTGGCATGACCACCAGTGCCAGTCGAGATATTGAAGGCTCCTCCCACCACACTACGGCCTCCAACAGCAGCACATGCTCAGCCCCTCACAGAGGCTCCTTTGAAGGTATGATGGGCATGGCCAGCTCTGTTGGAATCAACATTACAACCACTACTGCTTCTACTAGTAGTAATGGCGGTGGTGGTGGGGGTGCAAGGCGACACCAGCGACAGCAAGCACAGACTGTTGGTAGTGGTGGTGGTAGTGGTGGTGGTCCTTTCCACCTTCCCAAGGAGCTAGAGTCTATGTGAGATTAGCACAAATTCAACGCAACGCTACAAGTTCTAAAAAAATGTCAAACGAGCACAAGATGATGCCTGATGGCTGGCTGGCCGGCTGCCTGACGATGATATGCTATGAGAACATAGTCCAAAGCTGAAAGAAAGGAAAAAACAGGGGGAAAAGAACATCCCTTTTTTGCCTTAAAAACAAATGAGTTCTGAGAGATTTGCCTGTTTCGTGTGTCTGCATAGTTATGATTGCTTGATTTTTTTTCTTCGTTTTCTTTTGATTTCCCGTACCTGGTTTTCTTTCTTTATTTTCCTGCCGTCGAGTGATCGACCATAACCCCACCCCACCCCACACCCCTTCCCCCCCAGTAGCATGGTTGTGTCTCTCTCTCTTCTTCCCAAAGTGTCTTTTCAATTACTTGTTGGTGGGATTTCCTTCTTTATATCCTCTTTTTATAAAAAGGGCCTATAATTTTGCCGTTTGATTTAAATTTGACTTTTTTATCGGAAATTAATAGAGAATAGAATCTATTAGAGATTTAGGGTTAGAGATAGATGATTTTAGTATATTTCTGATAGAAGTCTAGATTTAATTTGTTTCCTCCTAGCACAAGCCGGGGGGGGGGGGGGGCTAAAACCAAAACACAAGGCAAGGTTTCCCTCTCCCCCCCCCCCCCCCCCCCCCCTTTTTTTTTTTTTTTTTTTCCCCCCTTTTTTTTT
>Ga0114919_10000133_pt1 | contig 47636 bp, 69 predicted proteins | sample BlataG_FD_88682 | JGI IMG/M metagenome (GOLD analysis project Ga0114919, IMG submission 88682) | Deep subsurface microbial communities from Black Sea to uncover new lineages of life (NeLLi) - Black_00105 metaG | ecosystem: Environmental > Aquatic > Marine > Oceanic > Sediment | place: Atlantic... | reverse complement strand
TAGCTTTTGACGCTTCCACACCATAGGTATTAAGAGCTTTAGTAATAGCTCGAACTGCCACTTCAGTTGGAGCTAATCCGGCTACTGCTGCGACGCCAGACACTTCTAACACTGTAAGAAGATCAGCAGCTGCAACTCCGGCGGAACGAACTTGATACATACCCTCAGTTAAGTCAATCAGCGACTTAGGTATGCGTTCTGACAGGTTTATTAGACCGTCTCTTAGGTGGCCTACATCGTCAGTAGTTTTATTAAGGAGAGTTCTGACCTCAGCAAAAGAATATTCAAAGTCTATTGCAAACTTACTGGCAGCCGCTGTTGCTGCGAGAATAGGTAGAGTAATATATCGACGCATATTGCGACCGACCAGTTGCGCTGTTCTGCCAAACTCTTCCAGTCTCTTTTGAGATACTTTCCAAGCTTTCTCTGACTTTTTGGCAGAATCTTTGGACGCCGCTGCCAATCGCTTTACGTCACTAATAGCCTGTCGAACTTCACTAACAATTTCAAGTGAGATTGTTGCTGTTTTTGCCACGTTTATCTCTTAAATCTTTTACTTGACTTTCAATTGTTCCAGCAGGCATAGCTTTAACTCCATATCCAAGTGAAGCTGCAAGCTCTGATGGTTTAATAGAGTCTTCTTCAGATTGATCATTCGCCATCTCTTCAGATGCCTGCTTGTAAGCCTCGGTTTGTTGTTCCATCTCTTCTAATCTTCGAATCGCATAACTATAAAGCAACCAAAGAGGAAAGTCCATTAACTTGTAGTAGTCTATGGGGTTAGAAGATACGAAATAAGTTAATCTGGTGTATTCATTTCTAATTCCCCAGACTGATTTTCCCCAGTCGGACTCTTGCTGCTCTTCAGCTCCGTGCTCGCTGCCACTCTGGCTAAAGAGCTTGCTATGTTGCTGGCTGAGAGCCCGTTTCTGCCGAAAAAATCGGTTACTATCCTCTTAATAGTCGAGTTTGGAATATCACCAAAGTAATCAATGAACTCTTTGGCAATAGCCTGTCGGTAAACACCTGCCTCTTCAGGAACAAGAATGATGGACAGAAATCTTACCAAGCGATTCTCTTCACCCAGTAATTTAAGAATAGTAGTAATCAATTCTTGTTCTAAAGTAACAAGAGCTTGATCACCTTCCTGCGGTTGGAATAGAGCCCAGATAGGACTGATGTCAATCCCGATGAAGAGGGAAGCAAGGGCTTGATCTTGAGTGGCGGTCAACTCGCGAGTTATAAAGGTTTTACCGTTGAGTTCAACTTTAACGCACTCGTTAACAGATTCGAGAGACATAACTTCTCCCTATAAAAACTACCCAAATTTCCTGAGCCGAGCCAGGCAGGAAATCTGGGTGGTAAACAGATAAAGGCTCGGCGAGTTGTTACCTTAAGCATACTCATAAATGACTTGAAACAGTCCGTGCCGGGAACCGCAAGAGCTGGCAACAATGAAGTCGTCCTGCAGAGCAGGGTAAACATCGTAGGTAAGTTCGACATACCGAACCCGGTTCTTCTCGAACTTAAATCCGAAGTTTTCTGCCGCAGTGCAGTTAGGAGCATAGAAGTACTCGCTCAAGTTAGGTGATACACTGTTACACACCTTATGAACAATGGCAACATTTTGAAGAGTGAGTTCGCCTCCAATAATGATGCCCTTGCCTGAGTTGCTGTCCGGTAGATTGGCTGAATCAATGTCAGCTATGTCGGCGATAGCTCGACCCGCTGCCATTGTCAGATTTTCAAGCCTTCCAGCGACTACTGTAATCTTGAACGTAGCTCGCTCTCCAATGACTAACTTCTGGATAGGAGCAACTTCCTGAGAAATCACGTCCTCATATGTTTCCCGCTCAACAGCTATCTCAGCTCCAGTGGGATCTGTTCCCCCGAAGGTTTGGTCGTCTGCCATTACCTCAATAATGGTAGGCTCACCATAAGGATCAGACCCGCCAGCATCTTGAGAGTACTCTTTGTAGTACGTATAGCCGTCTCCCAGCTTACGGAAGAGTGGGTTGTAGGATCCCATGTTTTTCTCCTATGAAAAACTTAGTAAGCTGGTAGGATGAATTGAGGAGATAACAGCTGCCTCAACTCTCCTTTTTTTGATAACGTAAAATAGGGATAACTTTCCCTAAGAACAAACTGGAGAGGGATAACTTTCCCTAAGAACAAACTGGAGTCGGTGAATGTAAACAGATTACTCGTCCACTTTTAGCTTTATGCTTTGGACGATTTTTAACGTCTTGAAAATATCGTTAAAAGGAGGAGCTGGCCCAGCTCGAAACCCCCAAAATACCCTGAATAACTCCTCCTCAATAGGGCTTACTGCTATTAAGTTATATTCTCGAATTTTCGCTCGCACATCGGGGTGCCAATATCTATCATAATCCGATCTTTCCATAGATTTCATGTACTGTTGATAGAAGGCATCTTGTTGAAACATAATTGCCGGCACTTTTAGAGCCTCCACAGCATGCGCCCATGATGAGGGAATAACAATTGCCCCCTTTGCGAACTTCAAGTAATTCGCTTTAGCCAAAAATGGGGCATCGTCAATCATAAGTTTTAGTTTAGACGACTTAAATTTTATCATCCAATCCCAAAACTCTATCATATAAGGACAGGTGTCCCGATCTGATGGGCAACCCAGAATCACAACGTTATAATCGGCTTCTATTAGTTTAGTTACAAGATCGATCCACCACTGTGGAGAGATGAATAACTTTGCCTCATCTGCGCTAAATAAATGTAAGAATATAGAATTGGAGTAAAAGGTTTTTTCTCTTGTAGATAAGTGAGCTATTTTGCCGGTAGGAAGAGATTGAGGCTCATCCGACAAAAAGTCAGACATCTTCTTTCCATGTCGAGCAACAAACCGATTGACTGTCTCCTCCCCCATAGAAGGAATCCACTCTTCATTGTCAATAATTGGGACGTTTGTCCGGACGACATCATCTACCAAAGGACAATTATCAAAAAAAGTCAAACCTGCTTTAGAGGCGGCATACAAATAAACTCTTACTTTTAATTTACTTCCAAAGGCATCCCTAAGTTTTTTGATTGAGTTAGTATACTCTCCGGCAACGTAGTGATGGATTAAGTCACCTATTCCACCTCCCGTTGAGAATGCTATCCACTTTTCCTTTTGAAGGGGCTTTACTTTGGAGATTTTGGCAGGCCCTATTAACCATACTGACTTCATGTCTCGAAGTGGTTTACCTGGAAGATGTTTTTGAATGCCTGGTATTTCATTGTACCAGGCTTGGAGTTGAATGTTTGGGCCACAAAGTAAGATATGGTTTTTGGGGGACATCCAATTCGTTAATAGGTCTATCCACCCATCTGCAAAGTCAGAAGGATTGACTTGACCATAAACAAGAAAGATACCATCGTTGATTTTTTCCGGTGGAGGACCATAAGGATTTGCCTCGACCGGCTGAACTGCCTCTTTAGCTCGGCAAGAGGCAGCTACCCGCTGAATATTGCACTTAACGTCAGGAGTCCAAGCGACTGTTATCATTGTACTGCCAATAACCCCTACTTCTTGAAGTGCGAATAATATTGCTATCTTTTGATCCATGAGTCTTTCAAGTTTCTACTACATTAAGTTAAGAACTTTACAGATTGCTCAATACTATCTATCTATTGAGAACCTCTAAAATATTGCGAAACACCTCGCCTACAGAGATCCTTAGCATACAGTCACCATATCGACCATGGCAGTTAAACTTGTTGTAAATTTCATTGTAGTAACAAGGAGAATGGCAACCGTTTTGACCAGGGTATTGAATCATTCTTGCTGTTGGATAAAACTCCAGAGTTAGTCGACCATTTGTAGGCCCAAACAACCAAATAGTTGGTTTTCCTAAAGCAGCTGCTAAATGAAGCAGTCCGGAATCAGGCCCAATGAATAGATCAACTTCTGATATTAAGCTCGCTACCTCCTCTAAAGATGCTCCAGTTATATGAGGGATAGCCCTAATCTTCTTTTTTTGATGGAATGTGACAGGCACAATACCATTCGCCAGTAATTTATGGCATAACTCCTCATATCTTTTTAATGGCCAATCTTTCTCGGTTCGCTCCGATATAATCTGCATACCGACAATTGGAGCGTTAGGTAAGTGCAATAAACTTTTCAAATCAGTTTTTGAAGGTAGTTTTAAATTTAACTTAGGGGCGAAGGGAGGGCCCTCTAACAAATCACAAAAACTTCTAAGTCGACTTTTTGTGATTCTCCAGTTAGTCATATTCTCATGAAATCCGGCAGGGCAAAATAAATCAATAGCCAATTTATACTTTTTTCTAACACTGAAGTAATAAACAGTCGCTTTCCCATCTAATCCTGCAAACAAAGAGAAGTAATCTATTAGTACTACTTTTGGTATTCCCCTAAAGATAAAGTGATAGCAAGAGGGAACTGCTACTACTACATTTGGCCATCCTTTGCAAACCAAATTCTCAATTCCTGGTCGAGTGGTAAGAAGATCACCGAGCCCTCCCCGGTATCTATGGATTAGAGCAGTGTCCTGATATTCGGCATTTGGGTAAATTGTATCTAACACTAGCCTCTTATATCCCCAACGCTTAAATCTTTCAAGCTCGAAGGCACTGCGAGCTTTCAACTTAAATCCTTGTCTATTTACAAAGTAGGAGCTGAACTCAACAAACTCTTTCCTCGGTCTATCAAATAAAAGGTTGTTAGAGTCAAGACTATCTGACATAGCAAACCAATCTTTTTTGCAAATAAGTGAGTTCTTAGTTTTGTCGATGGAGTAGATAAACAAACCAGAGGAGTTTTTGGTATTACCTGAAGAGCCTCGGCAAAGTTTCTAACTCTTCCTTTGGTAGGCTTATAATGACTCCTCCACTCATGCATTCCTGCTGGACACCACAAAAAAAACTGCTCTTTAAAGGATTTTCGAGCAGTATTGAATCCCACTGAGTGAAACTTCTGATATTCCAATAGTTGAATATTGGTTTTTAGGTGTTTAAATAACCAATGATAATCAGTTGAAATTGCGAGAGTGATCTCTACATCAGGGTGTTGAAGCATGTAGCTTTCTACAGCAGAGTGAATGCAAATTAAATCCCCCAATCCACCGGATGGGCGGTGGACTAAAGTTTTACTCCGAATGCCAAGAGGATTGGTGTAATGAATTTGAACTGGAACGAACTTTTTATCTTCAGGAAGACCTTCATTAAGAGTATCAATCCAAAAAGATGTAGGAATACATACACATCTTCCCCGACTATCAACGTACCAACACGGAAAACCATCTTGAGTTGGAGGGGTTTGATCAGTTCCAACACTCAATACTGCAAATGTCTTTTAACAAGGAGCATTTACTTCCTTTCCACGATCTTGACCACAAGTAATATCAATTCTGTAAATAGTAAGTGTTGGTGTTTTACTAATCATTTTTGCCGAGCTTACTTGGCAAGGAATCATACCATTTATAAAAACAACGTTTTGAAGAGCATTTGTAACATCTTCTATTAAATCGTATGCTCCTTTAAGAGTAGAGTCTCCACGTATTTGTTTAGAGGCAGTTCTAAAAGATTTAGCAACTATAAAAACCATCCAGTAGTAGTGCTCTGTCCAGACAAAAGTACCTGGCTCTCTTTCATCCTCATCAGTAGACGAGTCAAATCCTTCGAGGGCGAGCATTACAGATGGAAATCTTTTGAACTTCATATTTTGCAAAGGGCCAGTCAAATCTGCTTCCGCTGGAACTGTATAGATATGAGCGGAAGTAAGATAATCAACCTCGCTTGCAATTATAACTTTTATAGCGTCTTCTATGTCCTGTAATGTAGAATTAGCCAATTTTGAACCTTCTTTATTTAAAATCCTTGCTTAACCGAGCTTCAAAAAAACGTGCTGCCATGTCCTCGATACTGCGAGTGTCTTCCGGTGAGATTAGGTATAGAAAGGGGCGGGGGGGCAATCGGGTGCTATATGAGGAAGCGGAGGCACCTGGTTGCCAGGCGTTTAAATCGCCTTGCAGATACTTTGCGTAGGATAGATAAGTTCCATATTCCATTCGAGTTTTTGTCATAGTTTCGTGATGATCAGCAGACGCCCCCATTATAGAAGCCATTACCGAACTGCGTAAAGTTCCTCTTCCTATAAGAATCTGCTGTCCTCCTCCCCACATACCTTTTCTTTTTCTTGCTGCGATCGTTCGTGGAGATAAGGGTGCCCAACCCGGGCCTCCTACTGCAAACCGAAACATTGTAAGATTATGAATGTGAACAGCTAAGACTGGCCAGAAAGGTCTAAAATCTCTTAGCGTCTTAATGTTTCTTTTGAAAGACCTGCCTAAGTCTTCCATTGTCAATACGCGTGGCATTAGTCTAAGTCAGTTTGGTAATTATCAGCGAACCGTCGATACTTAGATACATCCTTACCTAACTCATCAATGTTCCAAGAGGGCAGGTTAATCCAACGCCCAATGTCCTGATATTGCCTGCCGCCGAGATCTGACTTTCCATCTCTAATGTCATATAAGTGTTGGAGATACTCTTTGCGCATGTCTCGAATTATCTTCAAGTCCGAGTCCATAGCGTGACGTTGAACTAATTCCTTTACTAATTGGGTAGCTACCAACTTTGCACAGATACCAGCGATGATAGGATCAACAGTATATCCTAAAATGTAAACTTTATCGTCTGCCGCTGCAGTACCAGACCAGTCAGCTGCCAATATAACAAGACCCCCCAAGTTGTAGTCCGATGCTTTTGCTTGAGAAGCCTGAATAACTCCTGACACACTTCCAGTAATACTGTAATTGTCGGCGTCAAGAAACTTTAAGGTAAGCTGCTGCATATTAAAAGTTGAGGGCATAGTTGCTTTCGCCAGCTCAACATCACCAGCTCCATTTGCAGGATGAGAGATAGGAGAAGTATGCCAAAAGTCATAATTAAATAGATTAGCTCCAAACTCTACTCGTAAAATAGCGCGTATGAGTCCAGACTGAGTTTCAATTTCCCGTTTTATTCTACTCTCTTTAACGAGCGCTCCCAACGCATCAGTCTCCTCAAATTCTCCTGCAACTGCCAAACCAACATCAATGGCGTGGCAGTAAAGCAAACCACTCATGCTATCGCCTCTTGTTTAAAAAGTTATCATCCTACCCAAACTGTCCCAGAACCCCCGACTTCATCTGACAATGCAACACCTGCTCGTTTACCAGCAACATAAACACCTGCTGAAGTAGCCCCAAGTGTTACGGCAAGCGCCTGACCTGTAAGAACCCCTACATCGAGGGAAGCAGTTACCCTTCCTAAAATTCTTACCCAACCCGATCCTATTATAGTAATTCCTTCCACACATACACCTAAAACAGCATCGGGTCCCGGATCACCACCAGGATCGCACGTTTGTATAGTTGGTATAGGATCAAGAAAATCGGTACCACAAAGAACTACCCAATCACCTGCATTAAATGCCCCATCACCATTGCTTTCTGCATAAATATCTATGCCATTAGGCGTTATTCTAATCTTCTCCTCAAAGCCAAATGTAGTTTTAAAAGGTATCACTGGGGTGGTCTCAATAAATTAAATGTATACCGGAAAGCATCTATCTGACCTAACAACGTACCTTGCCGGTCACGCAACTCTTCTGATTGCTGTTCCAGTTTATCCATTTGTAGTTCACACATTTTCAAACTTTTATCCACATTTGCAAGCTCCATAGCCACTTCGCCTATTTTCAGTTCCAGGTGCTTTATCACCTGATCTATATCCTCGGGGGAAATAGTAATTGGATGGGATTCCATTATAATACCTTCCTTAGGTTTAGTACTACTTTTTTTGTTATTCATTTATCCTATCTCCAATAAACCATCGAATGAAGATACATCTGCATCCTTCTCCAAAGTTATTGCCCACTGACCATCTATACCTTCCATTTCAACACCGGTTCCCTTATTACCAGCTATTCGATTGATACCCGATATATCCGTTCCAACTCCCCCCGCTATTTTCTTCAGAAGGGATACATAGGTCATACCTACTATTGCATCAGATTCAAATTCGAAGTGATCTGTTTCCCATATACAGGTACAACCTGTTATAGCAGCATCTATAACACTTGCCACATCTGCCATTGTTGCAATACCAGTAAAATCTAAACCTGTTAAAGTCTGTTGTAACTCATCAACAGTAAAATTAAATTCCCCATCTGCTATCACCTGCCATGGCGTAGTAGTTCCACCAACACTATCGGAACTGCCTATTAACTTCGCAGCTCTAAAAGCGTAAGAAATGCCATAGGCTACTTGCACAGGCGTATAAATATAAGAACCTGGTGAACCACTTCTTTCAAGTACCTGAACAAGAGGAGGAGAGCCGTCAGTGTACTCACCGTAGAAAGCATGCCCTGCAGGAACATACAAGCTTAAAGCATTATTAATCCAATCAGCAGAAGTAAAGGCAGCTCGGTGGGTTAAATAGGAGCCTCGTTGATTAAAGTGAGTCTCGGCGGCGGTGGGAAGTTGGGAAGTAGCTGGAAGTCGACCAGCTGTTTTGGTAAGATTAAGATTCCCTCTGCCGGTTACAAGCTTAAAGCTTTTGTTAAAGTGATGAGGAGCGATAGAGCCAGTTTTGAGCTGAGAGATTGAATCCAGTCCCTTTACTGATAACTCACCATTATCATCAATCCTGATAAATGGCAAATCAAGCATTCGAATATCAATAGGGATGTTAGGCATTCTTATCTCCAAATAGAACTAACAGGGGTAAGGCAAGAAAACTCTAATCCTACAAACTCACTACCCGCGACTAAATGAGCTGCCCATTGATTATAACCTGCTCCTACTTTTCCATACAAACCAATCGGAAGTGTGATCCCTACTCCCGCGCCGACTTTCAGCTTGTCCCAGAATGCCAATCTGTACGGATTCACAATAGTATTCATCCTACCATAAGATTGGAACAAAGGACTGTCAGTAGTAACAGTTGTTTCCCATTGTCCTTTTTTATCCTCAGTTAAAGCCAATCTAATAAAAAATGGCTGGAATTTCACGTGAATACTTGCCACAATTGAAAAATCATCAGCATATATGACCAAAGGCTTGGGAAGAGACAAAGTAGGCTTAAAACCGATAGTATAGCCAGGCTTAAACTCCTTCCTTTCAGTATAAGTTATTGCTGCAGTTTCCCCTGTAGTATCTATGGCCTCTGGTGAATCAGTAATAAGAGTATCTCGTAAATCACCAAACTGAATTTCTAAGTCAGTATAAGCTCTAATCCAGCCTGCTAACTCTCCTTTTTTAAGTGCCAATTCTCTTTCAGTGATTAAGCGGATGTCTTTTTCAGAGGAGGCAATGTTAGCTAACTTTTGAGCAGTTGTTGATCCGATCATTCGAAGCGAGTCAGCATCGGCAGTTTTTTGAATTAGTTGAAATTCCAAGTTAGCAGCTTTCTTAGACAAGTAAGCTGTAGAGATTACGAAGAAAACCGCAAACCCCGCAAGTATAATGATAGGGAACGCTTTTTTAGACAACGGCTTTTCTACTATGAGCATGTTTGCCTCTTATAGGTAGTCGAGAAATTCCGTAGGAATTTATGATGTGGAGATTTTTAAGAGATCTATAGCGTCGCATTACATGAGTACCTTCTCGATGTCCTTTCAGATTTGTGTTGCCCTCAATTGTAACAATTCCATTAACAAATCCTTTTTCTACAAACCCACCATGTATCCAATTGTTACCGCCCCTGTAAACTAAAAATATAGCCCCAGGCTTAATATAAGTCAGCTTCACAGGATTAGTAGATAACTTACCCTTACTTAACGCCCATTTAGCAAGGGCATCGCAAGAGAAGGTATAACCAGGCAAAGTAGCATGATCTCGGTGAATGTTAAGGCTTATTGTTGCTTGAGTTATGACAAATGATACAAAACCAAGACACCAGAAAAACTCTGGGCCTTCATACCCTTGCATATAAAGCCTCACAAACGGGCCCTCATTCCGACCTCTTAACTCTTGAGCTCTTGCTTTTAAGTGCTGTTTTGCGTACGCAAGAGCAATATCCATAAAATCATCAACAGTTGGATAGGCTTTGAGCCTTCGAATCGCAGTATTATAATTGCGAGTAAGTGAGTTCCAAATGCTGGAATTTACCTCAAGACTATATACCGTATTGAAGCAAGTAGCGAAGTCCGCGACAGCCATATTGGTTACCGGGCCGAAGATACCATCCAGCTCTAAGCTATAATCATTTAGCATTAAAAACTCTTGTAAGAGTTTTACATCTGGGCCAGTTTTACCCTTTTTTAGCCCCTTCGGTAAAGGTGAAGGATAACCACCCGCCCAATTAGCCAACTCTTCCTTCTGCGCCATCATAGTGACATCCTCTTAATAAATACTGACCATTAAATCTGGCCTTATACTGGCCAGTAAATCCCATAAATTTACACTCTCCAAACTTCTCAAACATCTCTCGATAGAAGAACTCTTCGTAGTGGTAAGTCATTGGATAAGGAAACCAAATGTCAGAGCCTTTACTTGCATGTAATCTCCAAACAACCTGCGACTTTTCGAGAAAACCGCTGGGATTTATAGACTTTGTGTAGTTAGTCAATCCGTTATTTGAAACATTCTTATCTGGCAAAGCGTTTAGTGGATTAAAGTCAATAAGGTGATAATAACCATACTGCTCAGATAGATTATTTTCAAACCACCTGACTGTTCTTTTAACAACGCTTGGAATTAAAGCATCATCATCACAAAGAATAAGACTAATATCGGCCGCTGACTCCTTTATAGCTAAATTGATAAACTGACCAATGCGAGACCCACCTTGCTTCTCTTTTTGATCTTTACTATCATCAATCCTGTAAAATTTGAACTTGTGAATAATGTCATAGTAGTGCATGTCAACAATAGACCGGAGAGGAATATCACTTCCATCGTCTATTGCCACTACCTCAACAATATTTCCATGGTTTAGTTCTCGAATTGAGCCTAAAGCATTGTGTACAAGGTTTGGCCGGTTATAATATAAGAGAATTATCAAGACATTCATAATCCAAATATCCCCCAGTTTCCAAATTCTTCTGGTAGATCAGTGGCGAGGCAGTCCACTTTTAAATCCATTCTTTCATCCAGCAACTGACTTATAAGATTTTTTGCGGTATTTCTGACACCATTTATGGAGTGTGTGAATTTTAACAGTTTATCCTGTTCTGATCCACCAGCTCTTGCCTTGCTCTCACTCTCCCAGATTGTCTTATTAGCGAGCATTATTATTTGTGAATAATACAACAATTTAGCAGTGAATTGAATATCTTTCTCTTCAATAATTAAGTCAATATCATGCAAAATATCTTCAATTTCTTGTTTATAGGAATCTGCGTTTTCCGGAATATAGATTTGTTTCAATTGACAAATTGATAGCTTATCTACTAAGTCTGAAAAAATCGGTAAATATTTTCTCATGACTATAAATTCGTAAAATACTTATTTTGATGATGATTTATGATTCGATAGGCTTTTAGTAGCTCCCGAATGCCCAGGTCTAACGTATAATAAGGAGTCCAACCTATTTTTTCCAATTTTTTGTTACTAACAATATAATCTCTTTTATCGGGATCTTCCCTAAAATCATCACATTTAATCACAAACGTGGAGACATACTCCTTAATTTTTTCACACAATTCTAACTTGCTTAAATTCGTATCGGAAAGCCCTACGTTAAAAGCATTTCCTACCATACGATCATAATTATTTATCGCAGATATAAAGGTTAATGCTACATCTTGTATGTGTATAAAATTACGCCTGAAGTTTTTTTCAAATAAAACAATATATTCATCATTTAAAGCTTTATAAACAAAGTTGTTAACTATTAAGTCAAGGCGCATGCGAGGGGAAACTCCAAAAACGGTGGCCAGTCTTAAGATAATTGCCCTACCTGAATCTAACAATAGTTTCTCAGCAGCGCACTTAGTTCTACCATAAACACTAATGGGGCTTAATGGTGTCTCTTCTGTACAAAGTGTTGTTCTATCACCAACGCCGTAACCACTATTAGTATTCGGAAAAATAATCCTTTGGTTTTTACTGGTATTACCCAATATGAATTTTACCTGTTCAAAATTAATCTGTTTACTCAACTTCTTATCTCTCTCACATGCAGGAAAACCAACAATAGCAGCTAAGGGAATGATAACATCTGCCTCTTTAATATATTTCAATAATAAGGTTTTATCTCGAACATCACCAAACACAAACTCAAAATCACCCCGATAACAGAAATCAGTCAAACAGACTTGTCTATACATAAGGTTGTCAAATACTGTAAGCTTTTTAAAATTTACGTAATGTGACAATTTATTATAATCGACGTCTGAATGGTCAAAAACCAACTTATCATAAAAGGATAAACTTGTCTGACTATTCTTCGCTTGAAACAGCTTAGCAACTAATACGTTACCAATATAACCAGCTCCCCCGGTTATCAATATATTCACTTCACTATTCTCCTCACTTTGTTAACAATTTCATCTTTATTGGGTGGTAAGTTATCCAGACGTGGGCTGAAACCAGCTGCCTTTTCTTTAAGAGCCAATACGTGAATTATTTTCTTTGTCGCTGTTGATATATCATTTGCAATAGGTTTGGCAACCCCGTTGGCATAATCCGTATCCAGCACCAATCCACCAAATCTGGATCGTTTTATCATCTTATAATTGTCCGCCGTTAATCCAAGTGGTTTTAATAATAATAAATCTATGACGTTTGCTTTGATACCATATTCATATAGTAATTTTTGGGCTTCCCTTGCCGCCAACCTTGTTATGGAAATAGATACTAAAGTTATATCTGAATACACAAAAAACATAGGTCTTGGTAAATCGTCATCAATATCAAAGCTCTTTCTGTGTTCACTAACATAGTAAGGATCATCATCATCCATAAAACGTTGCCAAGTCTCCTTGTATTCGTTAGGTGTTATAGGCGCAATTATTTTAACCCCGGGTATTCGCATATATATCCCATGATGGCAATTGCCAGCTACAGGTCCCATCCCACCTTCCATACCTATTGAACGTACAAATATTGGACAAGGCGTCCCCCACATTTCCTTAGCTTTAGCAGCATAGTTTAGTATTGTAATAGCATTATACCACTGAAAGCCCTGGTATCTAACGATGTAAATTGGCCTCTTCCCCGTAAGCGCAAATCCAACAGCGATACCGCCACCTGCAACATCGCAAGTTGGCATCTCAATCATACCATCTTTCTCATATAATTTAGGCAAGGTACCACCTACCCAACCAACAGCGGTAAGGCATTGCCCCATTGCTACTCCCCCATTATTGAGATGGCTTCTAACTATCTCTTTAATGGTATTTCTAAGATTCATCCCCACAACCTATTAATCTTCTCTTTGCAAGATTTATCTATTTGTGTTATCATAGGGTAGTTGGCTTTGCTTAATAAGCTCTTCTCTATTTCATATCTGTCTACTCGATCAGGCATATCATCTATACCTGCGCCTGCATGCCAAAATAACCTGCACGTATTTACATTTATAAGTACGGGGTAACGTGTTATTTTATTCACAACTCCTTCTATGGAAACAGGGGAATCATCGCACTCAAAAGAATCTATATCGAGCCCTTTTCCTACATTAACCATACTCCAAGACCTTCTAATCTTCTTCTCTGTAAGAACGCATAAATTGTTATCCTCAATTATAAACAATATAGGTAAGGATTTTGTAATAGCATAACCCATTGCAGCTAATACATAATCTTCTTCAGCAGCGCCATCCCCAAGAATACAAATAGTGAATTTTCCTGTCGCATGACACGCTCCAACGGCAATTGGGACCTGGCTACCCAACATACCATCGTGACCGTACATATTAATCTTTGGAGAATGTATGGAAGCAGAACCCCCCATTCCTTTGGCACACCCAGATTCTTTTCCTAACAATTCGTCTCTTAATTCTTCCAAGTTACCGCCAAATGCTATATAAGTTGAGTGTGCCCTGTGCTGTGCAAATATTAAAGGTTGCTTGTTCTCAAATAATGTTGAAATTGTAGATGGTATAAATTCTTCGCCCGCAGATAAGTATATGGGTATTTTAAACACTCCTTGCTTTATTAAATTAAACACTTTATTCTCAAAATGTCGGCATAAAGAGGCTTTGCGGAATATCTTCAGTCTCGTTTCATTATCCATTATAAAAGCACCCCCGGTTCATTTCTCCATTGTAAACCAGATTCATACGATATTTTATTGAAAAATGTTTCAGCGTGCAAAACAAACAATATAGGCTCAACGGCTTCTTTTATTGTCATTGATTCTTCATTGTGATTTGCTTTTGCTCGGCCATTCCAACTCCTTGTAAAATTAGTCTTAATTGATCCGGGATTTATCAACGTGAACGAGATTCCATCTTTAGCATATTCCATTTGCAGAGTTTGGGCCACTTTTTCAATACCACCTTTTGATGCTGTGTATGGGCAAAGTCTTGGCAATGCACGTTCTCCTGATCGAGATGACAATAAAACAACATGTCCCTTTTTCAGCGAATTAATTTTTCTTGATCCATCAACTATTTTGGGCATAACTTCTTTCAACAAATGCAATGATCCGGTTAAATTTGTTGTCAAAATATTTTCTATATCATCGTGCAAGAGATTCTTAAACAGATCATATTTGCAACAACTGCCTATTGAATGAACTAAAACATTTATTTTCTTTACTTCTCTAAAAGCTTTTATCATTCCCTTAGTGTTATTAACACTTACCATCATAATTTGTGGGGTATTCACTTTAAGTTCTTCTGCAATCTGTCCAAAATAACCGCAACTATCCCACGACAGCAGCAATAGCCTCTTTAACTTAACGCATTCCAATCTTCTCGCAAGTTCAAGACCAATACCACTGGTAGCTCCTGTAATAAGTATCGTCTTATCTTCTAACCAAGAGTTCATTTTTGATATTTCTCCTCTACTATTTTTCGTTTCAATCTTACTTTTTCCATCTCTATAATATTTCGTTTGGCATCCTGCCCAAATCTCTTTTCTATTAAATTTATGAACGGCTTATGCTTATAATACGTATGGAAAGCATTATCACGAAATTCAAGAACATCGGCAGCAGGCAAGCTGTTGGTCGGTAAAGGTAAACTATCATATGAAAAAAACGAATACTCGGAATATTTTGTTGGTAACTTCCATCCTAACTTCAGGGCTCGCATATATAAAGGACTGCCTGGTAGAGCATAGCACGCATACGCATTCCAATTTTCTGTGCAAAGCTCCAAACTCAAATCCAAAGTCTCTTGCATAGTTTCAATGGTATCTTTAGGCAAACCAAAAATGTAATTTACTCCCGGAATCATTCCAAAATCCCGCATCTTACTAATTGCCTGTTTTATGGATGATACATCAAACGCTCCTTTTGATACATTTTCTCTAACCTCATTAGAACTACTCTCTATACCAAAACCAAGTGCTTTGATCCCCGCTTTTTCAAACAGACTGAAGTCCTTGTAATGGTTAGCTATGTCTATTCTGGCATAAGCCCACATTCGCAAGTCCTTAGCATAGTCACGCTCTTTTAATAGTTTTAACAATGATTCAAAATGATTACGGCGAAAGAAAAACAACTCATCACTAATCCGCATGGTATAAACCCCCAACTTCACAAGTTTGTCAAATTCCTTGATAATAAATTCTGGTGACCAAAATCTTACATATGCACTATTAGCAGCTGTTACATTGGGAGAATTGTCAACGCGGTTTAATATATTAATCATACAAAAATCACATTTAAAGGGGCATCCCAACGACGTATATATTGCAGCAAAGGGTGTTCTATATTTGTCCTGCCAATCAGCATGCCAAAAATGTGATCTATACAAGTCTAAAGGTTTCTCTTCATATGGAAGAAGATCCCAGGCATATCCCGGTAAGTCCACATCCATTCTATTGGTTGGTACCGGTTTTTCAGGATCGTTTAATTTCAAAATACCCCCATCCTCTTTGTAGCCAATACCATTAATATTACCCAAACAATCTTTTAAGTTACTCGAAAGAAGATGCTGTAAAGCATAAACCCCCTCATTCAATAGAACAAAATCCACAAAAGGATACGAAAGAACATCAAGAGGGAGGGCGCTCGTATGTGATCCCACAAAACATATTTTATACTCAGGATAGCGCTGTCTTAATTTCTTAGCCAGTGAAGTAGCACCCGTCATTTCAGTTGTTCCGGAATTTGGGTTTTGACCGTACACAGTAAAACAAACTAATCTGGGATCACATTCTTTTACCCTCTGAATTGCTTGTTCTTCAGTAATACGTTCTGCGTTGAGATCCAATATTGCGGTACCAAATCCCTTACTTCTACAAGCTTGTGCAAGAAGAAGTGACCAAGTTGGGGGTTCGATAGCACTGTATCTTTTACTCAAATCCTGATAGATAATATTAGCAGCGCCGGGGTTTACGAACAAGCAATCTAACCGTCTACAAAGCATGTAAATCTCTCTTCGATAAAATCGGAAAAGGAAGATGTGAAAGATAAGAACTATTTATCAACCAATCAATTTTCAATTCCGGGTCATCCCACTTCACAGAAATTTGGTTCGCTGATCCAGACACTACGTAATATTCTGTCTGCTTGTAGTGAAAAATACACATATCTGATAAGCACAAATGCCCATTTACAAATCCCGGTGGAACGAGAATTTGAATATGGTTTTTATCATTCACCTTAAAAGCTTCCCACATTTTATAAGTAGGTGATTCTGGTCTCCAATCCACTACAACAAAATAAATTGATCCATATAAACATTGGATAAGTTTCCACGTTTTATAATCACCATGAAGTCCTCTTAAAACACTTTTCTTGGAAATTGAAATGTCATCCACTACAAACTTCTTTGGACACATTTCTTTATACTGGTCTTCGTTGAAAGTTTCTATATATTCCCCCCGATGATCACGAAAAACATCTGGTTCTATTATCTTTACAAGATCAAAAATGGTTGATTGTTTAATGTTCACCGATAAAACCTTTGGTTAAGTTGAATGTATACCAAATCACCATTTAAGAAGATAACCATCGCAGATAAACCAGAAAAAGTTCTTATAAGTAAATCTGTTTTCGATAGTAAAAATATATCTACTGCAACTTCTCTGCCTAACCTATACAAATCTTTATTGGTTTCGGAATATTCGTTGGTATTAAGATATACATTGTGGGGCAATCTCAAAACATTATCTTGCAAAAGCAACTTATCTTCATACTTACTTTTGAACTTATCAACTTGTTCAATCTCATTTGTTGCTAAGAAAATTCTATCGAAGCCTTGTTCAGAACATAAATGATGATCAATCATATCAAAGAACTCTTTCGTAGGTAGTATAGGTTCCCCATGCATGTGAGAAACACTACCCCTACGATGAACGCCTATTACTTTGTGCCCCAACATATTTTTTTCAAAGAAACTATCTATCAGTTCTTTAGTCTCTCCTCTTGGTCTTATTCTTTTTGCCGCATTGACGCCTCTATCCCTAATCTTGGAATCTATTACGTAATAATTAATGGAGTTCGGACACGCCCAAACAGCATTAAACTCAGAACTATTACAAAACCCCCGCACTACCAATAATTCTACTTTATTCTGCGATGCCAATTCGCGTGCTTCTGATAAAGAGATACCCCAAGGCTGCTCAAAGTAGTTATCCCAAACATTTTCTCCATCCTTTTGAATGAAAGAATGATTCTTTGAAAAATCTATAACCAATGGAATTCCATCCTTTTCAGACAAATATATAGCCAACAGCGCATGGAGTAAGTGGGAAGAAAAACCAAAGTGCCCAGGAAGCGCCTCCAATAATCTTAGTTTATCCATTTATAATTTATCTTTAATTATTTCAAGAACAGATGTAAAATATATATCATCAATGTTAAGGGGTTTTAGATTAAATAAAGTATCATCCACCATTTTTTCGCTAAAACCAATAAAAATTATGCACATTCCCCTTTGATCTTTGTTACAGAGAGCGGCGTAATAGATTATGTTAGTTCTTTGAATAATAATGGGTTTAATATAATCCGCTCCACAATCGTTTCCATGGTAGCTGTCAAAGCCGTATTTTGGATGAGCAGGCGTATAAAAATCGTCAATTGCTATAATAGACTTGGGAAAGCCCATCAGTATTTCTAATTCCCCCAAAAGCGGCCAGTCATAATTCCAATGGGCATCCAAGTAAAACAATACGTTTGACTTTTCCAATTCTCCAGACTCAATCAATGCCTTCAAGAAATCTCTGGAATCGCCCCACACTACTCTTATCAAAGAATTGTCTTTACCGTGCAATTCTTCAACATCTTTTACGGCTTTTTCATCTGTATCTACCCCTATGTATTTGACAGGGCAGTTCAGTTCAAAGCTGTTCCAATCTTGCAGAAGGAGCAGCGTATTTTGCCTCCAAATACCCGTCTCCACAAGAGTATTTATGTTAAATCTTTTTATTATTTCCAAAGCAATATTGTTAATCATTTCTTACTCTCTATAAAACTTTGCAATTTTGCCACATCGACTTCTCGCAAGCTCTTCATTTGCGAACTGGAATAAAGCGCCTGATTATTATCTCTTTTTCCTCTCTCCAATCTCTCCCGATGTGTATCATCACATTCATGCTTTCCCTGCATAGGATGTAAATGTTCAAAATATATATCAAGACAAATGCATCTATTTATAGCTGTTGCAACGTCATACAACCACGTGTCAGCATAATCGCAAGAAAAATAGGGAGGAGTACAATAACCTAATACATTCACCCAATCGCGATGAACAACCCCATGTGTCGCCAACTTACCCGCTGGTTGGTGCCCATCATATCCGTACGCAAGCAGAATATTGTCAGGGTACTTTAGGAATTCGGCTATTACAAGTTCATTCCATCGTCGCGTTCTGAAAGCAAAGTCATCCCCCAACATCAACAGCAATTCGCCTGTCGAAACACTATAGCATTGGTTGGTTAATTCACTTAACTTAAATCTATTACGTTCCACTTCTATGTATTTTATATTCTCGGGATATTTCCTTTTTAATTTAGGAATAAATTCCCCCGAAATATTGTCATCATCATCAAAGCAAAAACAAAATTCAAGGCTATTCTCCCGTGTTGTCATTTCGAGACCAGTTGCCACCAATTGGGTAACATCTGCTTGGCGCTTTCGTGTAGGAACTAATACAGAGATTGTACAATTTTTATTCGTCACTATGCAGCTCGCTTTATAATAGTCATTTTTAACTTCAATGGATCACGAGCATCTATTCTAAAGAACTGACAGCCAAGGTGTTTTATAATTTCCTGTTCTCTGAGTAAGGTTTTTGTTAGTACAGATAATGATCTGTAGTGACTTTTTTCATAATACTCAATGACAATATTCCTCTCCCTATCATAGAAGTCGAGCCAGTATCCAAGTTCCTTAAGATGAACTTCGCCTCCATTCTCAGCGTGCTTTCCACTCCATCCGAAGAAATCATTAATGGTATTAAATACCTTACACGCTTCTGCGTTATAATTTATCCTTATTTGATTAAACCGAGATTTAAGATTTTTTATAGCAGATAGCCTCATTTTACGTTCAGTTTCTTCTGTTTTATGTTTACCATAATTAGGATTGTTCTTACCTCTCAGAGCTTTTGATATTTTACAACGTATTTCTTTTGTAATAATTTTACCCCAATTAGGATGATTTACACCGATCTTAGCCTCAGACGTTTTACGACGAGTTTCTTCAGAAAACCTTTTTCCTTTGCGAGCCTCAGACATTTTACGACGAGTCCCTAACGACATTTTCTGTCTTTTTCTCATACTCTACCTCTCAAAAGGGAAGTGAATCTAATAGATCATATTCTGCAAGGCGCCCCAAATTTCTGGCAGCTACCACTACCTTATCACTATATTTTATTATAGGTTTATAAGTATCTGTGCATTTTTTTACAAATTCAAAATCGTGAGAATAGCCACCATGATACTCCCATCGAATGTTTATATTATCAAACCAAATTCTTGGAAAACAGCACATTGGGGTTCCAACATCACAGTTTTGTGGGAATTTATTGATAGGCACTCCCGGTAGGATTCTCCCATAATCATTCATCCTCACTACACATAGAGAATTGTTGTCAGGCTCAAGATCAGCAAACGCCTGCAAATAATATTCACTATAATAATCATCATCGTCAGCAAAAATTATGAACTCGCCAGAAGCCAATTCAGTACCTCGATTCCTCGGCGCTGTTCCATAACGACCATCCTTCGCAGGTAAGAAGTCAAATACTACCGGCTCGCCAACTAAGTACTTCTTTATATCTTCCGGAGGAGGGCCATCATAAACTATTATATGCTCGAAATCCTTGAAGGTCTGTTTCTCAAAGCAAGCTCTAAGGTTTTTCATTACCTCCAAAGACCTGCTGGCAGCGGTTATTACCGAAAACTTCATTCCACTATACTCCCATCCAAACGCATTGAAATACCCTTTTCAGCAGCTCTGGCAACGCGAGTTGCAATATCCTGCAATGATCCCTCGTGAAATCGGTGCTCATCTGTAGGGCCGCCCGGAACTAAATGAAACGGCCAATGTCTATTAAATCTTTCCCATAACTTGGCATCTGCTCCACAAATATAATCCACTTCCTCGAACCAAGGCAAAAGCCCATCTTCTCTACAAACAGTATCAATGCAAATTCGACGATGCATTACTGAATTATGGTCGACATGGCAGGCAGCTCGTTCAACAACCTGCCCCGAAACCCTTATTCCCCTTTGTCTGAATTTCATTACGCCATTAATCGAAACAAGTAGCTGCTTACCATACACGATGTAATACTCAGGATTTTCGTCAAGATGTTTTATCATTCGCTCAAGTCGATCTGGATAGTATATATCATCGCAAGTTAAATATGTAATAAGTGGACTACTGCTCATAGCAAGCGCGTGGTTAATTCCAATGCTATAGCCAGTTCTACTATAACGGTCAATTCCTTTTGGAATAATACCTTTATACACTACCACTTTAGAATGTTTTGCATATTCGTCAAGAATTTCATGGGTTTTAGCATTGTTTGAAAAATCATCCATTATATAGAGATGAAAGTTTCGACAAGTCTGATTAAGTACGCTTTCGATTGCTTGTCGAAGCAGCCAGGTTCTATTGAATGATGTTAAAATTATTTGTATTTTTTCTGGCTCTTGCTCCAATTATTTTTTTCTCCCACTTCCGCCTCCCCTACCAGCACCTTTTCCTCCACCAGGCCCGCCTTTAGAACAAGGCCCAGTATTTTTATCAAGACCTCCCTTTTTACCTCCCCCACTACCATCCTTTCTTGGACGGGTTTTTTCAGCAATGTTCATTTTTCTCTCCTATAATTTTCCGTCAAACGGTATTGCGAATTGTTCTTTTCCCGGTTTTCCACCCCACTTTCTACAATAAAAACGTTCACTACGCTCGTGATTTATGTAAGGCATTTTCTGAGCAGTCATAGAGTTACGCATTATCTTTGGTAGCAATTCCTGAATGTTGCCAAGATATTTAGAAGCGTTTATTAGGTTTAGCCGATGGTGAAAATCGTTGTCTTCCGTGTAGGCGGGGTAAAATCGAGAATCAAAAAATTCTGCTGGTCGATACTCCATGGTTTTAGCCCCATTCCGACTAATTACCCACACGCTCCAGTAGTACTGCCCTACATAGAACCAATAATCTGGAGTATCCTCAATAAACTGCCTAATAACCAACAGTTGATTCTCACCTAATTCTATATCATCATTTATTGCGAGGATGTGAGTTACCTGGGGGAGTTTGAATCCAACGCTTATCCCCAAATTCCAAGAAGCCGCCACTCCTAAATTGCGCCCCGGAACTTGAAGTAAAATTTTAGGATCGTCTGGAACGTCAATACCTTGCTGACCATTATCAATAATATGAAGCAGCTCAAAGTGATCTCTTTGCTTTAGTAAATTAGGGAGAGCCTGTTGAAGCAAGTCTTTTCGGTTTAAAGTAGGTATGACAACACTTAACTTAACACTACTCATAATGTTCCCAATAAAAATATAATCCCCCACCCTAATATACAACCAGTTAGATCATACACTATCCAGTCTGACCATGAAAAACCATCACTGTAAAGTAAGTTTTGACTTAGATAAGATGCTTGGCGAGCCCCCAAAGTCCACCAACCTTTTTTAAATCCGTCCCCTATTTCCCAAAACAATCCAGCAATCCAAACAGTTAAGAATGCCAAACGATCGGGTATCCAGATCGATAAAACTACTGCACTTAAAGTGGATAGTACAAGATGCCACTTGGAATGCTTATCTGCAATCCAAAGAGTGTTAAATTTGAAACCCGGTACCAACATAAATCGTAAGATACCGGGCGGATCGCTCTTATTCTTGTAGAACAGCATCAAAAATTAGAGGGCAAGATTGTTCCCTAAACTGGGATTATCCTTCAACAGTTGGGTAATATCTTGCAGGTCAGTTTTTATCTGTTGAATTGCCTGATCCGTTTCAAAGTCAAGGTGCTTAAGGTCTTCGTCAGAAGGGTTATGCTCTTCTTGACTATCTATTACGCTCTGAGAGCATCCCTTTGATGAATGACACTTGATTTTTAACGTCAGTAACTTCTTTAGCGGCACAAGCATGTTTTTCATAACAATCACTTCGATTCATTGAATTGTTACGTATTTGTTGGATTTCTAAAGAAATCTTGTCTATCTTATTTTGTGTACGCCAATAACTGCCCACAAGCCCCACAACAATTACAACAATATATATGGCGTCTCGAAAAGTAAAAGTAATATCCATACCTATTTCTCTCACTAATCATCTTTGCGCTTATGAACATTAACAACCTTTTTTCTTGTCTCATACTTATTTAAAATTGCCACTTCTTTCCATTCTTTTACTTTTGATATAATCATTTGAAACATGTCAAATACTGCGCCGCTTCCAGCACCCACAATTAAAGACGTGCCTATAATGTCGATGGTAGAGGCAAACCACGGTATAAAACTTAATTGTGGTGGGCCAAACAAGATTGTGAATAATCCTATCTTCCACCACAAAACGATAACAGCGCAAAAAATTGTTGATATGATACGCTTGCTCTTACCAACAACTCCAAACATTTGGCCTATTACATCTGCAACAGCAGACCCAATAGCGGACAAGAGAAGTAAGTAAAGAAAAGCGTTTACGATTGTTTGCCCAATGTCGTGCGGTGACATAATTAATCCTCCCAGTTAATGCTTAACAAGAAACAATTTTGGGTATTAAACTATTCCACGAGTAAGCTTCAAGTTGGTCATACGATGCATTATGCTACTCGTTGCCCATAGAAAATACTTAGAAGTTTTGATTGTATTATCTGTAAATGGGTTGGTATATGCGCCTGTTGAAACTACCAACTCACCATTAAGGTAGATATGCCACACTCCTTTGTAATTCCTTGTTATTTTAAGTCTGCCCCAGGTGCCCCAAGGTATAGTAGGAATATAAGAACCATCGGGACGCATCACGGCATTTTCAAATATACGTGATCCGGCACCATCCACAACGCGATCAAAGTGTAAGCAACCGCTACTATTAAGCCTGAGAAGATAACCACTTGTAACTTCGTTACCGAGGGCAGATCCCATAAGGTAGAGCTGAAAATTAGACATCCCCAGATTGACATCAAATTCCCAAGTCCCATAAGCTTGTTCCGAAGGGAATCCTATAAAATATATACCACTATAAGCTTGAGCGTACCTTGTAAGTACAGGAAGTTCGGATTCTACCTCCTCAAGCATAACATTATCTATAGAGCCCTCAAGGTAATGAGTAGCATAATTCGGACTTATGAAACGAAGAGTTGAATCAGCTCCCGCCCATATAAAATCAATCGTATAAGTAATATTCCCACGCAACCAAGAATACTTATTAAGTCTAAGAACTAAACACCTAAGCTCGACTCCTCCTGCATACACATTAACGTAATTATTCGTTGGCGGTGGGTTTGCACCTACTAAATCAACAGAGAGCCTATATTTCCTTCCCGCAACTCCGCCAACATCTTGAGAAAGCGTGCCGTCATTCTGCCCTGTATGTGTTGCCTTGCCGTCTGAAATAGACCACCCTGTTCCCTTACTCCAACCAGAATCTGCAGCGAATCCTCCGTTAGTTATAAGTTCACCTGAAGTTACTTTAGGAAGAATTTCGTGTCCACTAAGTAAAGGCGGAGGATAGCCACCATCCATTTCGCAATAAAGTGGATCTCTAAGCTGAGACCATCCTCTGGGCACTCTACCAATACCGTCTGCTGGCGTATCACTGAAGTCGTCGTAAAACAGCAACTTAGCTGCTCCCCTCAGATAGACATTGCGCATCTCTTCCTCAGACCATACTCTATTCTCAACTTCCACCTCATCAATACAAGCATTACAATAACTACTCGCCTGTCGTCCAATCTCAAAACTCTGCTCTGTATCAATTATATCACCCGAACAAGACTTCGGAGTTCCTTCTACCAAATCAACCCATATCCTTATCTGACTCCCATCATAAGTGGCTAAAACATGGTGCCACTGATCATCACAACAAAGTGGCGCCAAAGCCGCCCAACTTGAAACATAGTTAATATAGAACCAGAGACTTGTATTGTCATGAATTATAAAGGCATAAGCACTTCTATATTTATTGGTTCCAGACTTACCCAAAACCCCCCAATAATTATCGCCTTGCCCAGAACCCACAGGACGCTTTATCCAAGCCGATACAGTTAACTTTGTGCCTGTGATTCTTACATTATCCCCATTTCCACAATCAATGTAGGACTGGCGAGCTGCGCGGAATCTACAAGCCCTTCCAATAACACCGGGAACATCTTCGACCATATTATGAGCAGTTCCATGGCTTCCATGACCTGAAATATCCTCTATCCTATTCCCCACCTTACGCATACTATAAGCAACTGACCTCTGGGGAATACTCTTGGGATCGGGATAGAAGAATCGTTTAGCCTTTACTATTGGAATTAACGTTTCAAGACCTTCTCGGTAGATAGATTGTACTTCGGATAAAGAAAGGACTTTGTTGTAGATGCGGGTATCAAGGATTTTGCCGTCAAAAGACAGCATTTGAATACTATCATTCCCAATAAGCACATTATAATCTCCAGCCACCGGAGTTCCAGTATCTCGATTAGCCGTTCCTGACAAAACACCATTTACATAAAGATTACTACTGGCTCCCGTAGCATCTCTTGTAAATACCACATGAGACCATTTATTTAGTAAAACTGAATTAATAGGAGAGGCTATCTGCGTGCTTCCATCACTTTTTGCTTTCAAATTCTGATTAGTATGAAACCAAATAAAACTAAATTTTCCATTATCTATGATTTTGGGAGAAGTGTTATTTCCCAAATCGTCAGGATGTATCCAAGCACTAACACTACAAGCGCCCACACCAATCATATCCGCACCGGTATCAATCTTAGTATCAGCCCCATCAAATAGCATCGCCAGACCCTTCTCAGTGCGCCGGAAGCCTCCATTACCTGGCGTTAATATCCCATGATTACCATGACCCGACCAATCACGGAGTGATCCATTTACAAGCCAACGGCCAATAAGGCTATCTTGCGCGGTAATACTCATTATATCACGATAGGTTACTGATTGATTTTTCGCTCATAACCTCCTCAAATCCACCAGCTTCAGCTTCTCCATCTGCTGTTCGCAGCTCTGCTTCGTCCCAATGTGAAGAGTCGCACCCCGAACGGTCGTTATGTCATCCTCATCGACCTGATAATGATGGAGAATCTGTCCGTCCCTATGGATGAGCACCCACCTGTCAGGTTGTTCTTTCGGCCCTATTTCCTGCATATCAATTCTCCTCCTAACTGGATACGGTTATTGTGATTGAACCGCCGTTTCCAGCCCAGTCGAATCCCTCAAGCGTAGCTTTATCAGCAAGTCCTTGTGCGCTTGGAGGTGCGTTGTTTCCGCCAAGATTTATAACATAATCCTTTGACAAGTCAAGATTGACACCATCTACACCAGCGACATCTACATAGTCTGCAAGTATGATGTCAACTTCGGCTTCAACTAAACCTAAGTACTGAACCCGAAGAATTATAAGCCCTGCATTAACAAAATTGCCCGATACATCCGAAACAGATGTGCTGTAAAGAGATAAACTCGCCAAAGATGTCAGCCCTGATAAATTAGCTATATCGCCCGAAACAGATGTGCTGTGAAGATATAAAACCGTCAAAGATGTCAACCCTGATAAATTAGCTATATCGCCCGAAACAGATGTGCTGTAAAGAGATAAAACCGTCAAAGATGTCAGCCCTGATAAATTAGCTATATCGCCCGAAACAGATGTGCTGTGAAGAGATAAAACCGTCAAAGATGTCAACCCTGATAAATTAGCTATATCGCCCGAAACAGATGTGCTGTGAAGATATAAAGTCGTCAAAGATGTCAACCCTGATAAATTAACTATATCGCCCGAAACAGATGTGCTGTGAAGATATAAAGTCGTCAAAGATGTCAACCCTGATAAATTAACTATATCACCCGAAACAGGTGTCCAGCTGAGATCTAAATTTGTCAAAGACGTCAGCCCTGCATTTGTAAAATGGGGTATGCTTCCGGTAAATGGGCTATTTTGGATAGAGACTGATGTCAACCCACTCCACCCATCCGTCGTGCTGACAGTAATAATTCCCGCACCAGCACCTATTGTGTGGTTTGGTAAATCATCCTGGGTGTAAATCGTTCCGTCAGCATCCCATCTTAACACATCACCTGATTTAGACCAGCCTTTTGTAGTTATATCATCCGTGAACCTGAACCCCAACACGAAATCACAGACCGACTTGTTCTGACCAGGCGGCCCGAACGTGTTGTAGAGATACGTGCCCGGCTTTAGGCGGTTGTAAAGCTCAGCCTCAACGCCGTCGGGAAGTGTCCCGTGAATTGCCTTGTAGCTGGCGAGCATACGGTCTTGCCACGCAGCTCGTGGATCGAATGATCTTCTCTCTCTGGATATTAGTAAAGGAGGTCATATCTTTTCATCCACCTCTAATCTTACGCCTAACTTATTATCTGAATACTCAATCCCCAATGCTTCACTTGCATACATTCCAACCCGAAGGCTTGATTTATCGCCTCCAAACTTTCTAACATGACCGTGATTCATAAGACCGCTTGTCGAAAGTCCTCGTACTGTTAGAAGTCCAGCTGTTGCGCATTCAATATACCTACTGTCTGAGTCCTCTTTAATCTTAAATTCACCACTATCTTCAGCTACCCAACCATGAGGAACTTGAAGGAGAGTATCATCTGGAATTACATCCTCAAGGGTCTCATACAGAATAACTTGACCTGCCACTTCGTTGAACTCAGCTTGTATCTCTGCTGGAGATAAAGCGCGATTATAAATACGAGGTTTATCAATTATGGCGTCCACATATAAACCCCCAGAACTCCTAAACAACTTGAGTTCACGATTTGAAGATGGTAAGTTGCCTGTTTCTGATCCACTTATAAATACTTGAACTCCATCTCGATAGAATATAATATTAATCCCATTGCAAACAATTGCTACATGGTGCCACTTATCCCAATCTGTATAGGTTGGTGAAAGCCCTACACTATGCCAAGCTACGCTGTTTGTAACATATGCAGACAATCTACCAACTGAGAGACAGAACTCCAAAACCGAGCTTGCCTTGTACAAAATTCCGCCAGACCCTGACGCTGCATTAGCAAGTTTAACCCATGCTGACATTGTAACCGTAGAAATAGCACCAAGATTAAAATAGGAAGTTGCAACATAGTCACCCACACCATCAGCCTTCAAAGCTCTCCCAGTTATACCTTTACAATCAAGAGCACCATAAATAGTTCCATCATTTCCGTTACCAGACAAATCAAGGACTTTACCTCCTTGATTCTTCATATCCCAGGCACCTACAAGTCCAGGCTCGTGAGTCAGAGAATAAGGTAGCGAATCTGGAAGTGCAAAGTTTCTAATTGCTCGTGACATTACTCTATGCAGATATTATGACGACTTCCTTGCAAGGATACTAATCTCATTGTTTTCATCTGTAGGGGTGCCAACAGTGGCAACTACCTTGAACATGAACTTCAACGGGACTACAGCGTCCTTAATGAAATGTACGCTCTCTTTTGGATCAGGGTCTGATACAGAGGAATCTACAGTTATATTGGCAGCTCCAAGATAGTCGGTACTAACATCCACCCAACTTGTATCAGCCGATATATCTGCATCCTTGTTATTGGTAGCCCACATAGTAAGTACCAATTTATTGTGGTGTGCAGTTTTGGTTGCAGCATTCATAAATATATGAAAACTGGCATGTTTGTAGCCTTGAAAATCGAACTCGTATCGAGTTGTACCATCAACCAAGTCATCCGCATCAATGACAGGATCGGGATCAGTCTGATCAAGTCGATCTGCATCTATCCTCACCACCTTCTCAGAATCAAGAGTAGAATCACGATTCTTATCCGGTCCCAATAACCGAAGAAGAACTTTATCTCCGGTTGCAAAGTTGGTTCCTAAATCAGCAAAATCAACATCGAAAGTACCATCACCGTTGTCAGTAACTTTGATACTGGTCAGTGGTACATCTTCTATGCTGTTATCTGCCGTACGCCAAACTTCAACATATTTTCCCCCCATCACATTAAGCGCATCAATTGAAAAACCAATAGCGCTTATAACAACAATGGTAGAGTCTGCTGTAGGCGTTACGACAAAATCATCTTGGCCGGGAGCGTTGGTATGATAACTATTACCACCACCACCTGCTGTAGTTGGAAACTCAAGACCGGTTGCGACTTTCTGTCTACCCTCTGAGTCAACAGCAAATAGTTCGTACTGACCGCTGTCTCGATCATAACCACCAACGCTTAAGTGATGCCGAGTTTCTATTTCGGAGGGGGGAGTTTGAGACTGCTTAGAGCGGACGGTTTTATCTACGAGGGACATCGCTTCCTCCACAAAAGTAGAGATTAATGATGGGCCGCCAAAGCTAACACTATGAGAAGAGTAGGTTAGGGTCGGAGAGAGCTCACAGCTATAGACAGCCCATCATTCAATTAGTTCAAGGGTACTATAGAGCAGCGCGCACCGCAAAGCGATGATCGACTGCTGCACAACCACCCTTATAACTCGCCTGGATTAGAAGAACGATGTCATGAGTAAGCGACATCTCAACCGGCGAGACGTTACGTATTGTAGGATGCCACGCCCAAACATACCGCATTTGGCGAGGGAAATCGCCCATATACCAGTAAGTATTTGGGTTGTCGGGATCCATAAACGGAGTAAATCGGCCCTTGTGAATGTTCTTATCTGCCTGACTAGTTGCGCCAGGTGTATTGTCAAAGTTAAACATTTTCCAAGCCGACTCCTCCGTTTCAGGAGCGACAAGTACTTGGCTGGCCCGAATTCGAAGCGGAATGCCATGAATGTTAACAACCTTACGCAACTTCAGGAGGGCGGCCGATAAGCCGTCTGAATCCATAGAAGCGCTGGTGATGTTGTTATCATTGGCATGCCCACCGCTGCCAGGCACGGTAGCATGGGTATCAGCGTAAATGGCGTAACCTGTACCATTCACCTTGAAGATGTCAGTAGTTCCACCACCGTGAATTGTTGAGGCTCTCATAGAGCAAGCCTCAAAAATTTCGGTCTGACGATGATAACCCAGCTCCAAACCAAAGTCCGAGGCATTCTGAAGAATATCGCCGGTGCGATCTTCCATAATCATCTCCTTGGTGATTTTCAGGAGACGACCGTACTTGCGGGCCTTGATCACACATTCCCACTCACCCATGGCAGTTTCTTCGTAAGCGTGCCCTTCGTGGACAAGTTCAGGAAGGTCTTTACCGGTAATGCGCTGGAAATACGCGAAAGTCCCTTTAATATCAACATTGGTTACCAGAGCATCAGCTCCTTCCAGAGCGAGCTCATAGTTATCCAAAATGTTGAGTTCCGCCATTCGGCTGAGGATGCGAGGGAACTGAGTGGTATTTACTGCCTCTGCAATGGCAACAGCCTCGCCACTGAGGATAGCAGCTACCGGTTTCCCTTCAGCCAACAGCTTTCTAATGACGAATGCCTCAAAAAGCTCTCCAACGGAAAGCTCATTGGGCTGAATTAGCCGTAAATCAGGCTTGACGTGAAGCATCTCAAGTAACATTGCTGCAGCTCGATCAGCTCCCTTATTGAAGTCTCCTCCAGCGTCTTGCCTGCGGCTCTCAACGAGATCAATGATTTTAAGCATTGCTTTCTCCTTATGAGCTTACTTCAAGCAAACCACTGGACGGATCGGTGATGTCTATCAGCACCTTTCCACTGGTAACAGCGGAAGACTGGAACTCCCAGAACCAACCAATTAGTTGGTTACCGGTCGTAAAGCTCTTCAGCCGCCCGTCATCGTTAGAGGCGTCGTAATCCAGCGCCTCTCCAAACGCGTAAGTAGCTGAAGCCAGAACCGCCTCTACTATACAGACACCTACAACCTCGATCTCATTACGATCAGCAGCGTCGTTTATGTCTGATTTCCAGTAGGAATCGGAGATGCCGACAAACTTACACCCTGCTGTGACTTCATCATCCTCCAGAAGGGCAACTTGACCTGTAGAGAGGTTTAACTCCAGCAAATCACCAGGTTGAATGGCTTCAGAGCTGGTATTCACCTCAAAGGTCAGTTTCAGTCCGGGATTTAAGTCAACAAGCAGGGTTGATCGGTAAGTTGATGCCATAAGTTATGCTCCCCGATTAACCATTGGTCAAGGCTTTAGCAGCCTCTTCCACTTTATCCGAGATGTAACCTTCCATCTTCGGCGTTAGATCATCGCCGTCATCATCCGAAGAAAGATCATCGCCCTTGTCAGACTCATCAGGGCGCTCTCCCAAATGCTTTTTCGGCGCAGAGACACTGGGTTTCCAGTCCTCTATTAGAGTGTCAACCTCTTCGGCACGCTTGGACTCATCCAAACTTACCAGATAAGGAATTACCCTTTTAATCGTGACCTCTGAAACTTTGCCGAGGTCAATTTCCTTAGCCTTTGCTCGCTCTTCGATCAAGCTTCGGATAGATACCTCCACCTGAGAGGATGCTTCTTTAGCTTGGTACTCTTGGAGTTTAGGCTCGACCTCTTCAAGCCGCTTTTTCAGTTGATCGCGTTCTTCGGTCAGTGGAGCAGTTGCCTTCTCAACTACTCGCTTCTCGATGTCCTCAATCAACGAAGGGTAACCCGCTCGGAGGAGGTCGACTGTCATCTCTTGAGACATAAGTCTCCTCCTAAGAAATTAATGTTACGAACCATTGTCAGGTTTAACTTGCAGCTTGAAGCCACGCTGACTCAAATTAGCGTTTAACGCCCTTCTACTCTCTTCTTCAATTTCACTGGGAGAAAGAAGGGGGGATTTAGATTGTTCCGACTCCGCTTCTAACAGAGTTACAGCATCGACGGAGGAAATTATGTCGCGGTTAACCATGTCCTCCACAATTGCAGAACGTGCGATCAAGACTGGATCAAAAGCGGATTGAAGTATCTTATTAACTTCATCCTCATCAGCGTCAGCTATAAGCTCCTCAATCCGCCGAAAACCAACGTCAACAGCATCTTGAGCTGCCTCAATGCGCTTATCCAGGTCTGCTTTCACTTTGAAAGCCATCTGTCGAACGTAAGTAGATACTGCATAGTATACGTTGTAAACTTTATCAATGCTTTGTTGAGCCTTTAGTACTTTAGAGAAAGAAGTGATTTCAGTATCATCTTCATCATCATCTTCCTCAGCTATCATAAGCTTGAGTAAAAGATCAGAAGTGGGTTTAACAGAAGAAGTTATTTTTTTTGCTTCTTTAATAATGGTTATTAACTTTCTGTTACCAGCTGCGGCTTTTTCCGCTACTCCTAATACCGCTTCTGCATCCTTACCGGCAAAAGACTCCATTAGAACGCCTCCCCCAGCTGCGGCCTGAGTTACAAAGTCTACACTATTTAAAGCAACGATCTGATGCACCTTAATTCCGGGTTTACCATCACCGGCGTCATCTAACTCCTCCACAATAGCTGCGCCATCAATGGAAACCCCCAGTTGCTCTGGTTGCTCTTTAGCCGCAGTATAGATTTCGGGATTAAATGGACTGGTTTGAACATTGGCTTGAGCGCCTTTACTTGAATCATCATTGGGGCTAAATGCCTCTAATATAGTTGCCGCCCAGTCACGCAGACTTCGTGATTCCGTTTTACCTTTTACAATTTTACCATGATCAATGTACATTTTTTGACTCATGGTACTTTTATCGTTCAGAATCTTTACAATTTCTCCCATGTTTTGATCAGAGTAAACTGTATTATTCATTGACCGACCAGGTTGAATAATTTGAATTCCAAACGTCTTATCTTTGTCATCAAAGCTCTCTTGAACTACAAGTCCATCAGGAGCAGTAACAACTTCTTTTAAGGTAACAACTCTTAATCTGCGACTCATGAAAAACTCCGTTTTAATTGAGTTTAGTATCTTATGTAAGAACTCCTCGCTGCTCTTCTTTTATTGATCACGGAGTGCGCAATTCGAATAGCAGAAGTTTCACATGCTCCCCGAGACTTTTTACCATCTTTTAAACAACGAGCTAAAGCATCATTAGCTACTCGCGCCCAGATTTTTGCCTCGGCATCTGTCATATCCGCTTTCTTTTGTTTGGCGGAAGCAGCTGACCATGGCATAGAAACTCCTCACTTGTTAGATACTGCAAAAAAGTTAATATCTAAAAGTTAAGGATAAAACGTACCTGCACGCGAGTTTCTCTGTCACAAACGAATTAGTAAGGAATTTAGTAAAAGGAGGGATTCAGACTTCGCGAAGAGTTACTGTAATTGGCTCTTCTTTCTCAAACAAAGGAAAAGTAAAATTTATGGTAGGTAAAGCAACATTCTTTTTTAACACGACTGCTAACTCCAAATATCCAGACGTGGGAGTAAAATCAATTATAACTCCCTGCTCTCTGCCAGTATTAGGGTCTTTCAAAGCAATAAGTCCCTTATCGAACAGGTTAGTCATAATAGTACGTTGAATAGTAAATAGCAGTCTGGAGGCTTGACTCGGAGACTTGGCTACTTCTTGTAGATCATTTAACTCTAACCGATAAGCCCTTCTGACGCCTTTTCTTGGTTCTAAAGCAGTCACTCAAAACTCCTCTATCTACTCTACCGCATGATTTACATAAACTGTTAACTTTTGTTGAAAAAACTCCACCTTTCTGAATAGAGTGGGAAGTTATTTTTAATCCACAATAAGTTCGAATAGGTAGAGTAGAAAACTCCACTATCCTGTGAGACTTTTTTCCAAATGGGGGAAGGTAATACAGCAGATTGCTCAGAGGATTAACTTTTAGTTTGGGTAAGCTCGCTAGTAGATTCATCTTTAACAACTAATCCCATAGCTATTTCTTGACTCAAATCAAGAAACTTATCGGCTTCTTCAATTAAACAAGTAGCGCATTTATCTGCAAAACTAACTACCCACACAGTCACACCATAATCCTTGATTAGATTCAAAGCTGGTTGCAAGTCTTGATCCCCCGACACTACAAAAACGTGATCTACTCCTCTATTTACCACAATTCTAAAAAGGTCAGCGGCCATTTGAACATCAAGACCTTCCACAAGGTCTCTTCCATCATCAGTAGTTACCAGAGGACGAGTGCGAATGTTTATGTAGTTCTTTCGCCGCAAAGAGTGGAGAAAGGCTTGCTGTCTTGAGTGATGAGCATGAGCCTTAGTTAACTCCGGTGTATAAAAGTACACTCTAACAATAGGAATACCAGAAACTTCCTCTATCCATTGTCGGAGCAAATCAAAATCAACTCGCCCATCGCCAAGATGCTCTCGAAACTGAGCATAGATGTTATTACCACTAACAAAAACAACCCCTCGCTGTGACATTATACCCCTCTCTGCATATCATAAATGCGAACTTGAAGTCGATCAGTATAGTTTAAACCAAACTCCTTGCATAAACTAACTATACGCAATCCTCTATTTTCCAACTGTTTACGAGTAGCTGCTTCTGGCATTAGAAAAGTTCGATCTCTTATCTGATCCACTATATCAGGAACAAGAGATCCAACTAAACTTTTACAGTAATCATTAATTACTGCTGTTGCCTCTATTATATCAGCCCGCTCCGCCACTACAAACTTTAACTGCCAATCAGCAGCGTACTTATGGTGTCCTAATCTGTAATTATGCGTCAACCACTGAGCAACTTGATCAGGCTGATGTCGTAATCTTTCATGATCGTCAGCGTGCTCTGGAGTCCAACTCGGATTAGAAGGTTTCTCGTCCAGAAAAGGTCTTGTAGAAAATGCCAATTTAGGACTTATAGATACAAGGTCTACTAATGCGTTCGGTACATATTGAGTACCGTTTGTTTCTATTGTAATAAAAGCAGATCGATTTCGCTCAGACGCCTTTGATTTAATTGCCTTAGTTAACTCACATAATTCATACTCCCATATGCAAGGCTCTCCTCCTGTAATTACGACATCTTTAACAGGTTTTTCAAATATTGCATTTACTAAATCAAGGATGTTAATAATAACCGGTTCCCTGCAATCCCACGACGAATAAGAGGTTTCGCAAAATTGACAGTGCAAATTACAGAGGTTAAATCTGATAAAGTATGCTAATCTACCTGCTCGTATTCCTTCTCCTTGAATTGAGTAAAAATGCTCGCTCAACTTAAGATTACAGGATGAGTCAAATGAGAGGGATGTCGGCTCATCAATAATAACTCTACTGCCAGCTCTTCCAAACTGATCGGTTACCTCTTTTGCTGTCATTTTATTCATCAACTCTCTTCCACATTGGAGGCTTATCAAGTCTAATCCAGAAACCACCTGGTACAAACTCTAAAGCCCGCATTGCTGACACTTTATACACGGCAAATCTAAGTTTTACTATTTTAGGAGAAGATTCCTTAACTTCAACTTTTACTCCCTCCCATCCAATAAATCTATACTCAGACCAATTCTCCTCGATAAAAGGTCGCTGCGCTTCGAGTACGGCAATCTCTATTTTTCTACTGGCTAACTCTTTAACGGGTCTCATCAATCTCATCGGTTGCGCCTAAAGTATCAACGATAGTTTGTACCAGATTACCAATAACTCTATAGTTATTCAGGTTATCATTACGAGCTTTGGCTCTACATATCCACTCTCTTATAATAGCGGGAGTAGAATCAAATCTATCAAAACAACCGTCATACCAAACAATGAAGTGCTTAAAAGCTAATCGGTAACCTCCCACGGTACCATACTTCCAATCACCTCGGTCAGCGCGCAGTTGGATTATTTTGTCCACTACCAATTTTAATCGGTCGGGTTTAATTTTAGGCTCTTCCACCACGCACAATTTTTATATCTTCTCGCCAGTAGGGTTTTCCGGTATAAGGAGGATCAATTCCTTCCCGCTCATTCTGCTCTTTGGCCGCGCAGCCAGTACAAATCTGAGTATAGCCATCATGTATTGAACGTGCGGCATAATGCCTAATAGAGGATTTTTTACAACGCGGACATGCAATTTCCATTGACTACCACCTTTTTACCCCTCTTGGTATATAACAAAATATACGGTACCAGAAATTGATTTTCGAATCCGAAAATTTAGTGCCCGCGCCAACTCATTATAAGCATACCATGGAAGCGCGCCTACATTCTCATATCCAGCCATCGCTTGATTTGCAGCATCTCTTGCTCTTCCAACTGTATGAGATACCATATCATCTGTAATTTTTGAAGGATAAAGACGGGAATCAGCTCCAGGCGGAGGACGGGCAATAATGAGAAGTGCAGCATTTGCTCTGTCCCGGGGGTCGATTAGATGATTTAATCGCCGCTTCAAATTACTATCGGCAAACTTCGCTAAGGGATAAGATACTCCACCCCAAGTATGCAGCCCTGCAAGGGCATCCTGATAAGATGCTTGAACAAAAACGCCACTCTTATAAACAGCGAGCTTTTCTAAAGGAAACTTCTCTTCCTTCCACAAATGGTACAAAGAGTCACTTCCAAATCTCGCACGTTGCTCTACCTCAGGTAATTCCAAAAAGCTATATTGAGGATTTTTTACTTCACCAAAGTTTCTACGCCATGCTCGCCTTGTTGCAACAGCCAGAGTAGTAACATTTATTCCCATTGACTCAGGAGTGGGCATAAGATAAGTTACATAGCACATCCCGTTAGGATGATCTCGAAACTGCTGCCGCCTTCTGTAAATTCTACCTGCTAATACTAAACAAGCCATGCAAGGACGAGGACCCACCTGCCTAACCACTCCAACTACAACAGGGTTAGTCCTCGCAAACATAAAAGCGGATGCAATAGCAGCGTTTTGATGAGTTGTTCGAAGAATTGTCATTACTCTCGAAGCTATCATTCTTCGAGTGTCCGGTAAAGCCCCCACTTTAACCAACTGCCGAGTTAACTTATTACGAATAACCCCTTGATCAACTCCCCTTCTCATGCCAAGTATCATCTCATTCTTAATCCGAGCCACATCTCTTGCGCTAAAAGTCGTTATCCGATTACGGGGATCAAGCTTTGCGTTAAACTGGTTCTGCAAATGACGTTCAAATTCACTATCAATACCGCCCTCCCCTACGACCAAGGTTAAAAGAGGCTGCTTTTTTTCCGCCTCCATTGATCTTTTTAGCTCTCCAGTCCGCAAATCAATATCTGCAGCAGAGTCCAGATCGGGTTCCTTTGGCAACTCATCATCAGAAACTTCATTATACTCTATTTCAAAGAGTATTGAAAACTCCTTTATTGTTACTTTTCGAAGACCTTTATAGGTTCTTTCGGCCTGACTAACCGCAACATCAATCCAAGCATCCCACCAAGCTTGCATTCGATCAGTTATTAAACTTACTAAGACTCTTTCTTGGGGATAATAAGTGGTTGGGTCTAACTGCCTACCGCCAGAGACTCTGGACAGAGCTTCTTCAATAGCAGAAAGTAAGGTAGGGCGATAAGCAAGCATTCCTTGGCGAAGCGCTCCTCTTATACGCCTATCCTCTTTAGATATGAATCTTTTTGAATTGTGGGCAAATGAAAGGATTTGTGGCATTAATTATCCCTCATTCCCATCCTGATTCTCATCACCTGGTGGAATACCTGCATCATCATCCGGCATAACATCATCACCTTGATCAGTTGCCTGACTATACCTTTTTCGAAGAGTTATATCTAAATCAACTTGAGCTAACTTACGAGCTACAATTGTCTCCCAATTGAACCCGGCGAGTTCTGCAATACTTCTATCATCAATGCCTACCTCTCTGTAAATTTTAAGAACTTCCGCTCGTTCTTTCTCGGACAATATAGGAGGCTTAGGAAACTCCACTGTGATTGGAATGGTCTCTGTATCTACAGAAACATGTTCGACGTTTTCTTTAATAAGAGGTAGAATAAGACTGACGCGTTTCTCAATCTGATGCTCTTCTCTCAAAATCTTACAGACTTCATCCATTACTGCAACTATTGTAGATTCCTTTAAACGTGGAACTCTAACTCTTTTCTTAAGAATACCAGCTGCAACTCCAGCCTTAACTCCTACCTGCAAAACAGTTACAAACTCTTTTCCAAGAGGATTTTGAAGGTCTTGAATCAACTGATTAAGAGGAATACGAGCTTCCCTGCCACTGGCGTAGTTGTTGTTGCTATAATCCTGCACTACGAACTGATAAGGAAATCCAATACCAGCAGCAAAGTAATATAACAATACCTCCCAAACCTTTTCAATACCTTGAGCATCAAACTTGGACTCAAACTTATCCCACTGCGCATCGGGGGACGATACAAGGACAGTTCCTCCTTTGGGGGCACGTCTGGCAGTGTCATCTCTCCAAGCTTTATCTTTACGATTAACTTTAAGAATGTACAAAACTTTACTCCACTCATGAAACTTACTCGCTATATCATACACCAACTCCTTAATAATGGTTGCCCATCGAAGCATTGGAAACATTTGTGGATAACCACGAATATCAAAACCATCGGACATCCGGATAAATTGAACGTAGACATTCTCTTTTGCTCCAGCAGGAGAAAGGTCTTTCCATCGATCAGGATCAAGATAAGCTCCAATCAAATTATAGGTTTCAACGTCAGTGCCTGCCGAATCGGCTGCTCTGGTAATACCAATAATAAACTCATCATCATCATCTTTAGTTAAAACTTCTTTGATCTCCCAGGGGAAGAACTTACGTATATCAATATCAGGAAGAGGAACCACAGACTCACGCTTAGAATTACTATTAATGAAATACACCAAAAAGTACTCACCAAGCAAATAGGAGTGGAGTCCAATCTCTTTTTGACGAAACTCCATATTTACGCCCCGAGCACTCCAAAAATCTTTAAGATACTTATCTACATCAGCATTTCCAGTAGAAAAAGTAACACCATTGCCAATAACAGAGCGCCTAACCAAGTTTCCAGTTGCTCTAACAAGAACGTCTTCTCGATACATAGCAGCAGATCGCTGCATAATTCGATAAAGACGCGCCTGCTCAAACTTAATATCATTAGCAATAGAATATACGAGGTCTTTCGTAGTCTCAACCAGCTTAGTCCAAAAAGACTCCTTAGCGAACTTTTTAGATAACATGTCAAAAGCTCTTTCCCGATCCGCCTCACGAAACGCCTCAGAAATAGGAAAGTCCTCTTGAGAAGACTCTAAAACTTTAGAAGCATCTAATGACCTTCCAGCCTCCTCCTGCTCCTGTAAATCATCTACTTTATCAATTAGCTCCTGCTCAACGCGATCCTGAACCCCCGCTCTACGAGCCTTATGTTGCAGCTTATCAAGCCTCTTTTTAGTGATGAACAATCTCATTATCATTCTCCGCAGTAGTAGATGATCGACGACTTGCCCAAGGTCGAAAAAGAGTAACTCCTTGAACCTGATCTGACGAAAAACCATCTTCGCTTAATAGATGAGTAAAAAAGTCAGCCACGTAAAAAACAACTGCTTTAAAAGGTGATTCCTGCCGCTCAAGCCTTTGGAGCGACCTATCAAATATAATAGCTCGGCAGTGAGCACACAACTTCAGCCGCTTCAATCCCACCTGAGTAGCTTTTAGATCAAAGGTAAAGCGTCCGCAGCCAATTCTTTCACAATGCTCTCGACTGGACAATATTCCCTCAAAAAATGAATAAGGGCTGACCGGACGAATTCCGGTCAGCCCGGTTGCTATCTTGTCGAATTTGTTAACAAAAAACCAAAACTACACTCTGCTAAGTTAAGAGAAACTCTACTCTACTGAATAGTCTTACATCCAATAGCCATCGCTTGAGCAACAAATGACTTTACTACCTCTTTGTCCTCTGGAGAGCAAGAGACTTCAATGTCACCATGAATAACCATTACAGTCGCATCAAGACCTTCACCATCAAGGAGTTTTTGCAAGCGAGTTAAATACTCAATCATGAAATTGCTATGCTCTCTTTGCTCGAAAAAATTAAGGGTTGAGTTCATCAGTTCCCTCCTTCAACCTCGATGGGTCAATTCTTCCTGCCTCGGCGAAACCCTTAGCTCGCAACTCACAAGCAGGGCAAGAGCCACAACCCCCTACGACTCCTTCATAACAACTATGAGTCATAGCCATAAGCTGATCGGTTCCTCGAAGTTCATAAAAATACTGAACAATCTCAGCCTTGCTCATCTCGATCAAAGGAGTATGAATCTGAACCGGACAATCTAATGCTCGATGAAGAGTGTTTTGCATAGCACTCATTGCGTAAGGTCTGCAATCTGGATAATTTGAGTAATCAATATGATTAACTCCAATAACCAAATTAATCGGCTCTCGATGATCCTTTGACAGTTGATAACCAAATGCCGCCGCCACTGTCAAAAACAAAATATTTCGACCGGGAACAAAGGTAGTAGGTAATTCCGTATTCTTATTAAACTTAATCTCCTTTGTATGATTGATAAGAGAATTATCGGTCAAGGCTTTAAAAGCTCCAGTTAAATCTACCACGTGCCGACGAATCTTCACATACCTACAAATATTCGCCACCGCATGATTCTCTGCCTCAAAATGACGCTGGCCATATTTAAAACTGATAGCTATTGGCTCGTCGTCAAATTGTTTCAGTGCCCAGATAAGACAAGTAGCAGAGTCTTGCCCACCAGACAGTAAAACGATAGGATAGTTAGCCATTTCTACTCTCTTTTTTATTGCAACAAAGCGGGGACGCGTTTAGGTGAAGGCCAACCAATCGAAGGCTCAAGGTGAGCAGGATAGGAAGGTTACGCGTCCCCAAGTTTAGTAATTAAAGTCATTAAACAAGATTTCGATTCTTGGATGAACATCCGATTCAAACAACCACTCTGAAACATCAACTTTAATTCTAATATACGATCCTTTTCGAGAGACCTCAACTACTTTAGCAACCACAGACACTTCACTATTTTCTTTTAAAGAGTTAACCCACTTACGTCGCTGAGTTGGAGTCATGTAATCAGTTATCGAAGTGGAAACGGTTCCTCGAAATTTATATCCAAACAAAAATGCCGCTACCAGCCCCACAAGAACAATAATCACTAAACCAAAAGTCAATAACTCAAGATTCATATTGACGCTCCAACCAAAAGTTAATACTATGCAGCTCATCCCCTGTCATTTTCTTTTGCGCCCAACGCAAATAGTCACTCGGAGTATCCTTAATTAACTTACCTCGATGCTTTCCGACTGGCCACTCATTCAACAAAAAAGGTCTTTCCATCCAGCTTTTAAATGCCCAGTTCGGATATTTCCTCTTAAACAAGCTGAATAATAATTGTAAAAGATTTAAAGTTATCATAACATCTTCAAGAGCTCCATGAGCTCCGGAGGTATCAATATTATAATGCTTTCCAAGAGTAGCCAATTTATAGTTTTCTACCTCTCCTACTGGAACTAATCGCTTGGCAAGGACAAAAGAGCAAAACCTCCAGGTTGGTTTACCAGGCGGCCAAACCCCACATCTATCCATCTCACAACGAACGATAGTTTGATCATAAGGAAGATTATAAGCAGTAAGAATCAAGCCACTACTATAATCGAAAAATCGAGGCAAAACTTCTTTTATAGTTGGGCAGTTGACTACATCCTTGTCTTTAATACCGTGAATTAAAGTTGCTGTACTGGGAATAGGTATTTCAGGATTAACCCGCTCTTGAAAAGTCTCTATTATCTTTCCATCTGGATCAATCCGAGCAACCGCTAACTCTACTATTCTGGCGCGGTCTCGAATCTGACCAGTCGTCTCCGTATCCAAAATAATAAGCTCATCATCTAAAATCCAACTCACCTTACCCTCTTATAAGTTTTGCAAGACTTTCACGAATGTCCATACCATCAATACCATCTCCAATAGTATGCCAACCTTCCACTTTCTCTCTGGCAAAAAGCTCAATGCGAGGAAGATTGCCAAATAATTTCTCAATCTTCTGATGAATTATTTTTGGTTTGCGAGAATGTTCCCGCACTGGGCAATAAGTCAGCTCCCTAACACTATGATCAACTGGAGACATACTTCCTTTCACTCCTAACAAAACATATTCAGGGTTAGCTCTTGTATAATAACCCATTCCAATATGATCGCGCCCAGTGCGAGTTCTTTTTATCCACGTAAAAACAATACATTTAAACTCAAACCCCCATCCTTTTATAACCTCGAAACTCTCTTTCAAAACAGCGCGGCCTGTCCAAAGGAAGAGAGCGCAGTTTTTATCTGCAATCTGAAAAACGGGCAGAGCTACAATCTCATCCAAAGACATAACCGAATAGTGATGAACCGCTATTCTAACACTTTCCTTATCCGACCAAACCTTAAACTCCCAAGGCGGGTCTGCAAGAATAATTGAGTATTTAGTCTCTACCAAAGCCCAAAGGCAAATCAGCACTGTCGAAAAAGTCGACAGGATTCTCTAACTCCTCACAACCCATCTCAATAGTTTCAATATCAATTGGATGAGTCTGAAGCTCGCCTCTTACAGTAGCCAAGCCCTCGTCGAAACTATCTACGTTTAAGGTTATAAGCTCTTCCAGCTTCTCCGCAATTACTGAGTCCCGCAGATTCTCTGGAAGATTATCCAGCCACTCCCCATACTCAGACAGCAAATCACTGAGTTCTTCTTGAGCAGCTTTAACTTGAGTGCAGTGCTCTTCGATCTTATCCGCTTGATCATCTATAGTGTCCTCTGAGATTAACAATCGGATGGCCTCTATCGCTGTGAGGATTTCACTGCAAGCGTTCTGCCAACGCTTTGGTCGAGAGATTGTCGCCATTATCTACTCCTCAATAAATTAACAAAAATTTAATTCGCAAAAATAAACCCGATAATTAAATATACCTATCCCCTAAATACCCATTTTACTAACGGGGCAGCTTAACCCAAAAATTTATAGGTCGCCTTTCCAACGGTAAACTAAATAACCCGTAGCAGCACGATGTCTTTCAACAAGGTTATAATCGTACAGTTGATTTAGTACTTTTACCACCTCTTGAAGTTTTAAACTTAGCCTCTTTCGCAAGTCTACCGCGCTAAGAGGGGTTTTTGCTTGCTTGAGTGCTTCAATAACAGGATGCTCAATTTTCACTAACTTTTCCCTTTTCCAAAAAAACTTGGCGTCACCTGATAGAATGATGCAGGTAACCTCATAAAACCAAAAGTAATTTCGCTAAAACGCGCAACTCCTCTTGGATTAAGCAGTGACTACTCACTAACTCTATCCCGCAGCAACTCAAGTCGTTGGATAATATCTTCCAAGACCTGCCGCTCCCGCACATCGCCCCCACTATTAACAATCCAGGTCTTCTTGACCCGCGCTTTAAGCCTCTTAATAACCCAGCCGTATTTCCAATCAAACGCCAATGGTTCAGGTATTGGTATTCCCCGCCCTATGAGGGACGCTATTAGGGCCACTCGCATCTTGCGGGCTTTTCGTATGGATGCCCGCATAGTTTTCCCAAGCTCAAAGTTTCCTCGCCCAAAATCCTCGAACCACGCCCTCCAGACCCGTTTTTTCGGATCATACCAGATTGTTATTGGATAGCTCATTTCACTCCTCCTTTGTTAGTTCCTTCTACCCGTTGTTGGCTTTCTGCATTGCCACCACTTCTGCCACTATTACCTGTTGGCCAGCCTGCTTGCCAACAGATCTCCCAACACTGAACGCCAGATATAGGAACAGCAGGGCGAGGAATGCTGTAAGTATGGATTTCACAATTTCGACAACGACAGTTGCCTGAAAACGCTCTCCTCGATATTAACTCTCCAGGTGCCCTCAGCCAGCTCTGGGTATAACAGTATTGCCGTTTTCCAGAACCTGGCACTGGCCGATTTTGAGAGTGCCGCCCCAAATTCCATCAACAGATGACCCTTTTCGTTCTCGTCGGAAAGTTCCTTCAGGTGAGGCTTATCCGCCTTGCGGATTTTGATTTCCCTAAGCTTTGCTTCCATTTCCTTTTCCTCCTTTTTTTCCTTTCCCCACCATCTCACGAAGTTCAGCAATCCTTCCTTCCTTTTTCTTTAACTGCCGCTGCATCATTCGATAAATAGCTCTCTTGCCGTTCCACCAAGAGTTGACGATAAGGCAACTATTAGACTTATCGCAAAGATCCCGATTATGCAAATCCAGAAATCACTCGTCTATTCCATTACTTACTCCTTCCTTATTCTTGCTCAGCACCTGCCACAGGCACCTTGCTCTGACTCCAGCAGGAGCGGATACTATTCCTCTCATAACTTTTGCTGACAGGTCAGCAACTTCTGGATTTGCATTCTTTGATGAATCCCAGAGAAGCCTTACAAACTTTTGATGCTGCTCATCATCCAGTATCTTGTTCTCGACTCGATTGCAAGCGGTGAGGTCTTCAAAGTAGTTGGGAAGTCTCAAGAAAAGCTTATGAGGATTCCACCCCATATACTTGCCTCTGCCAGTGCCAGCATAACAGAGGTCAATCTCTGTCCACCCGTCAGACTCTGCTAATACTTTACAGATTTCATCTTTAGTTGGTTCGGTCATTTTGTCTCCTTACATTTAATTAAACACCAGAGCTTCGTCCAATTTGGCGCTGTTGGTGATGTCTGTTGTTTTCACGTTTTACTTCTTCTAATACGTGGCTTCATTTTACCCCCTGTTTGAATTACTCTACCGGATAGAGACCGCGCTACAATTATTCCTTGCTATTAATTTTTGATAAACTAAGAAATATGGTTTTATCTTTAGCTTTAATAGCTTCAAGAATTTTTTTAACAAAATCATCAGAAATACCAGGCGGCGCACCAGTTATCATTTTAGACACGATGTTCTTGTGTACTTGACAAACGCGGTTTCATCTTTTATCCTGAATTTCTCTCTGGTTGCCGAAAAGGGCTCAAACGCCGATTAAGGCGCTGTGCGGGGTTTTAGTTGATTGCCTTGATGCAATCTTACCAAACACCTCGGCTTGCGCACGCTTGTATTCCCGCCAAGCTGGGGCTTCAACACGCTCGTATTCCTGACAAGCTTGAGTTCTAATACGCTTGTATTCCTGCCAAGCTGGGGCTTCAACACGCTCGTATTCCCACGAAGTTTGATAGACCGAGGAAAGAGCTTGAGTTCTAATACGCTCGTATTCCTGACAAGCTTGAGCTTCAACACGCTTGTATTCCTGCCGAGCTTGAGCTTTAACAAGCTCGTATTTCTGCTGAGCTGGGGCTTCAATACGCTCGTATTCCTGCCGAGCTGGGGCTGACAGCAAATTACCCGCGGCCCAATGCCAGTCAAATTCTTCGGCGTGTTTGAGGCAGAGTTTTTCGCTGACCTCTACCGATTCACCGAACAGCTCCCTAAACCTGTCGATTTGCTTTTGGCAAGCCTTAAGCTTCTCAAGCTGCTTCGCTATTATTATCATCTTCCTGCCTCCTTCAGTTTGTCCTCTCCTTTCGGCGGTAATCGCCACAGGTTCCGGGATGTTTGCTTCCCCTTCAAGCTTGATTCCAAATGAAGGATAACATTACTATCTATATCCACTTCTATAATAGGCATCGGCTCACTCCTAAAAAGACAGGGGGAGCGTCGGTCGCTGTCGGCAGGATTTGGTACATCTACTACATCTGCGCTGTGGGTAAATGGAGTAGAGCTGAACCGACGCTCGCAGCCTGTCTAATGTTTGGCTCGCTGGCCAGATTCGATGCTGGCAAGCGAGGGGCGTCTGTATAAGGGTATAAGTAAGCCTTATATCTGTCCCATAGGGATGGTTCACGCTCCCTCCGTTTCCTATGGTCGTCGGCGTCTATCTTCCGCCACAGCGAGCCAATTTACCTCGTTTGCATATAAGGAACATCAAATGTCGCATGATCATCTATCTCAGGCTCCTCCTCATACGCAATCACAATAATATCGTAAGGATTTTCAAGAGGAGAATAATCACCAGTTGCTAAAATCATAGCTGCCTCCAGCTTCTTCAAAGATCTATGGCACCTCTTCGGCAGATCCCCATATCTTAATCTACAAGCTGAACAAGTGTTATATTTAACACACTCAGCTTTGCAAATAATGCACCTATTAAGTACCTGCTTTGTAACTTTTTCCTTTCTCATAGATCTCAATTCGGGCCTCTATCTGAGCCACAATTTTACCAATTTTAAAGATTACTTCTCCATCTTCAACAGTTTTAGCTATATCAGAAAGAGATTTCGCCCAACTATCCATCATAGAAAGCTGAACGAAAATGCCCCCCTTAACTATTCCTTTAGTCATAATCTCTCCTTAAGTAACTTCTCCTTAAATATACTAAACTATCAATTTACCTTTTTAGTGATGCATTGATAAGCCGCTGCTCATTACCTACCAGGAATTAAATATCCCGGATTCATCGAATACAGGATAAACTGGCTGAGGGACAGTCTGCGAACGCCATTCACAGGGGATGCGCCTCCTGTTCGCAGAGGCGGTCTCCTGCTGAAGACCCAACCCTACTTATAGTCCCGGTCTTTCACCCAAGCTTCCTCCATACCCGACCGGAAAGGCATATAAATCGCCACAATTCGGCTTTCAGATCGACTTCCATCCAATGACCGGCATAAAGATACTTTTAACTCGACTTACTACCAGACCTTTCTAAAAGCCCACCAAGGACCAAGTATATAATGGTGCCCATCTGATACACTGACCCGCCAACCACAATTTCCACTGGACCTCCAACCAAAGATAAGACGAAATTCTGCTTTCCTTAAAGTTCGAAATATAATCCAGTCCTCTTCTCCAGCTTCTTTAAATACAAAATAAAAATCGTAAGTCAAAGAATCACCATCCTCATCATAACAATCCCAAGACAAAGTAATTTCATGGCCTTCGCATCTATAACCATCCTCTGGAAAAGGATTAAAAGGGACAGTCGGAGGATGGTTGCTTATCATAGTGGGACAATCCTTGTTACATCCTACCACTAAAAGTCCGCCCAAGATTAAAACTCTTATTATCGACTTCATCGTTCTCTTCTCCTAATCTCGAAAGTTTATCTTATAGAAATATACCCAATAAGGACAAGAGCGTTCCTGAACCCAGGAATAAGCTGCCTAATTGTTGAAATTAGGTCTTTTAGGATGGTAAAAGTTGAGGGTTTTTGCTAAAAGCCGATAGTGGAGGCCGGATGGATATAAATATAGGGATGAATGGAGACAGGATTGTGGGGCAAGGCCTTTTGGGGAAGTGAAAATTAGGGATTTTTTGTTGAATAGTAAGTGGGAGGCGGTGAGTTTGGGGTTTGAAACAAAAAGTCCTCATCCCAAATTAGGAAATCGGGTTCGATTTTTCAAATGATTGATAATGATAATGTTGATTATGATATGATTGATAATGATATGATTGATAATGATAATGTTGATAATGATAATGTTGATTATGATATGATTGATTCTGGATATATCCTATCGAATCCCGATAAAATTCCTAATTCCTATATCGCCTTAATTTATTAAGATATATCCTTATTATCTTACGGATTTCAATATCCAATCTTAATATATTAAGGATAAATTCGTTGGATATTAAGAATGTAAATCCTTAATAATCAACACTATCACCCTTAAAAACTCATTCCTTAATATATTCAGATATATTCTTATTATATTAAGGATAAAATCATAAGATTTCCACTGCTAAATCTTTAATAACCAACGATTTACGATCCACAGATATTTCCATAGAAGATTGATATAGATAGGAAGGATTTAAGGATTGTATTTGATTAAATTCTTTATAATCAACGATTTAATTGCCACGATTATTTTTTAATTTATTCAATATCATCCAATTTTCATAGGATTCTATCCTATATATGATTAAATTGAAAATAAAAAGATCAATCAAAGGAAAGGAAAGGAAATGAAGGAAAGATCAATGAAGGAAGGAAAGGAAATCAAATCCTTATTCGATAAGGAATTTGATTTCGTGATCAGATTGATTCGATTCGCGGAAGATTCTGATGAATCGAATGAT
>Ga0114919_10000131_pt1 | contig 48443 bp, 54 predicted proteins | sample BlataG_FD_88682 | JGI IMG/M metagenome (GOLD analysis project Ga0114919, IMG submission 88682) | Deep subsurface microbial communities from Black Sea to uncover new lineages of life (NeLLi) - Black_00105 metaG | ecosystem: Environmental > Aquatic > Marine > Oceanic > Sediment | place: Atlantic... | reverse complement strand
GAACTCTTGAAGCGCATCATTTCAGTGCGGGACGCGATGACCGGGAAAGTTCTGACGGCGGCCCCGAACACCACGGTCGCCAAAGCGGCAAAGCTCATGGCCGAGCGGGGGGTTGGAAGCATCATTGTCGTGAAAAGCAAAAAGCCCGTTGGAATCCTGACCGAGCGTGACCTACTCATGAAAGTCGTGAGCCTGAACCTGATGCCCAGCAAGGTCAGGGTCAGCAAAATCATGTCGGCCCCCATACAGACGATCGGGCCCGACACGGATATCACCGAGGCCGCGCGGATAATGGCCCGCAGCAAAATCCGACGTTTGCCCGTGGTCGAGCGCGGGGACCTCATAGGCATCCTCACCGCGAGCGACATCACCGCGATCTCCCCTGAGCTCATTGGTGTCGTGACAGGTCCAGAAATGCCAGCACGCGAGGAAATCGAGCAGAGCGTCTGTGAAGTCTGCGGCGAGGTTACGACTGCCCTCCACGAAGTTAACGGCATGTGGGTCTGTGAGCACTGCCGCGACACTACGGGCGGGTAGATGTTGAAATGGCATGCCGGGACTTGCTCATGCGAGCCAGCGTTAGCGACGTGATGCAACCCTGCTCTGTTTTCGTCAGCTCACACGATCTCGTCACTCGGGCTCGGGCGATCATGCGCTCGAGCGGCTTTCGAACCCTTCCCGTCATCGATGGAGGGCGGCTCGAGGGTATCATCACCGCACGCCAGATTATTCGCATCACCTCAACCCGCTCCAACATCCCCGTCGCAGGTATCATGTTTCCACCCCGGCTCATCGCAACTCCCGCCAGCAACTTGGTCGAGCTCGCTAGGGATATGGTCAGGCTTGGAATCTCAAACGTACCCGTGGCCCAGAGCTACAGCGATAAGACCGTGATCGGACTCATAAGGTTGGATGGCATCCTCAAAAAAATCGCGGGTGGGATGAAGTCGAAGCCCACGGTTGGTGACATCATGACCCGAAATGTCGTAACCTGCGAGCAGGACGATGAAATATCTCACGCCTGGAGTACCATGGAAAAAAATCGCTACTCGGGTCTGCCCGTCACGCGCTACGACAAGCAAAAGCACAAGCTCGAGGTCATAGGTATGGTAACACGATCTGACATCATTCGCTCGGGAACAATCCGATTGGCGGGGGAATCTGTGAAAGGGGGGCGCCCACCCACCAAAGTGCGAAGCCTCATGCGCACCCCCGCGATAACTGCCACCTCAAACATGCCCGTCGCCGAAGCGATCGAAGTCATGCTCCGACGCAACGTGGGCAGACTCCCGGTCATCGATGAGGGCAATCTCGAGGGGATAGTGAGCCGCTCCAATGTCATAAGAGCGGCATGTGGGTGATGGGATGCGAAGATTTCCCCACTACAAGTCCATTAAGCGTGGGCCGCTGGCTTTCGAGTCGAAACTCCACCGGGAGGAAGGGAACATCATGCCCCTTGCGCGAAAAACCGTGATAACGGTCCCACCGACTACGCGGATAAAAGATGCAACTGAGCTTATGGTCGAACGGGGCGTGCGAAGGTTGCCCGTGGCGAGCCCTGGCACCAAAAAACTCATGGGTATCGTCCGCACGCGCGACATCATCGACTTCTTGGGCGGGGGTGAAAAATTCAGGATTGTGCAGGTGAAGTTGAAGGGTAACTTTTTCGCCGCGGCTAACGAGCCCGTGCGAACGATCATGTCCGAGCGGGTGATCCACGGCACCACCGATATGTCGATAATCGATGCAGCGAGGCTCCTCCTCCAAACCGGTGTCGGCGGTGTGCCCATCCTCGACGGGCGCGAGCAGATTGCCGGTATCGTTTCAGAGCGTGATTTCATCTCCTACGTGCCAGCCACGACCGGAACCCCCGTGAGCTACCACATGACCCGCCACGTAATCACTGCGGAACCCGAGCTTCAAATTCGTGAAGCCGCTCGAAGGATGATTTCCCGAGGGGTTCGCCGTCTACCCGTGGTGCACGAACGAGAGCTGGTCGGCATCGTCACGAGCGTCGACATCCTTCAATACTTCGGGACGAGCAAGGTGTTCGAGCACATGCTCTCGCAACGCTTGGACGAGGCGATGTCTGTGGGCATTGAAGAGATAATGACCCGCGATGTGCTGACCGTGGCACCCGAGACCGACCTCGGCGAGGCCGCGGGGCTCATGCGCGAGCGGGGCTGCGGTTGCTTGCCCGTGATCGAGCGAGGTGAACTCGGGGGGATAATAACCGAGCGCGACATGCTGGAGTTGTTGATTTGAAGGTAGCCGATGTAATGAGCTCGCCCGTGATGGCAATCACACCCACTGACCCAGTTGCGCGCGCGAAGAATTTGATGCTCCGCTACAGGGTCAAGCGCCTCGTGGTCATCGACCGGGGTAAGCCGATCGGCGTCGTCTCGATGCGCGACCTCGCCGAACGCTTGGGCAGGGGCACATCAACTTGGCGCCACCGCCCGATCGACCACATCCCGGTGGCGCGAGTGATGAGCAAGGGTCTCGTGGGCGTGGCGCCCGGGACCGACTTGGGAAAGGCCGCCAAACTCATGCTCCGCCATGGGATAAGCAGCCTCGTCGTGCTCGATGGGAAGAAGCTCGCGGGCATTGTGACCAAAACTGACCTGACGAGATACTTCGCAGAGCGACTTGGGGGGCGCGCTAAAGTCAGGGAGCTCATGAGTACCGACATCGTAACGGTCGACCGAATGCACTCGTTGGCGCATGTGGTCGAGCTCATGGGAAAACACGGGATAAGCCGTGTGATTGTCGCTAACGGCAAGAAACCCATCGGCATCGTAACCGAGAGAGATGTCGCCTTGGCCCAACTGGAGAAGCCGGCCAAGGGGATTTGGCAGCGAAGGGTCCGCTATACTCGAAAAGCAGAACGAGCCGACCGACCCCGCTATCGCTACGTGAAGTACGTCGCCTTGCTGACCGCCGATGACGTGATGAAGCCAGGGTTGCTGACCATCGGAGGCGAGGAAGATGTTGCCCGCGCGGCGAGCCTGATGCTCGATCACGGGATAAGCGGGCTTTCCGTGGTTGAGGATGAACAGTTGGTCGGCATCCTGACCAAGACCGACCTCGCGAAGGGTGTCGCCAAGCTAGGTGTCTGAATGCGTGTGAACCAAATCATGAGCTCGCCAGTCGTGACACTGGACAAGGACCAGCCCCTATCGAACGCAATCGACCTTATGCAACGGAATGAGATTTCTCGCCTCGTGGTGCTTCAGGCGGGCAAAATCGTGGGCATGATCACCGAGAAGGATGTAGCGCGCGAACTTGGGTCGAGTGCCGCCTACCGCTTGCCCCCGGGGCGGATGCACGTTTCGAACGTGATGGCCCCGAACCCGATTACGGTTGCCCCCGACGTCATGGCAAAGCGTGTGGCGGAGATCATGCTCGACCACGACGTGAGCGGGCTACCGGTGGTCGAAGGTGAAGATCTCACGGGGATCGTGACAAAGCTCGACTTCGCGAAGGTGTGCTCCGGGTACGAGGAGGTCTACGTGGGGCAGGTGATGCAGGCTAGCCCGAGGACCATCTCACCCAGCGATCGGGTCATCCACGCCCGCCGACTGTTGTTCGACGAGGATTTGTTCGGGCTTCCCGTGGTTGAAGGAGACAAGCTCGTCGGGATCGTGACCATGCGAGACGTGGCGATGAATTTGGCCGCCTTTCAGAAGGTCGTTCCGGATCGGTACAAGAGCGAGCGCATCCGAAACTTGCTCGTCGAGGACATCATGACCCAACCAGCCACGACGACGCGAACCGACGCCAGGCTCTCCAAGGTCTCGCGGCTGATGCTCGAGCGGCGATTCTCCGGCCTTCCCGTGCTGAACCTAGAGGGAGAGCTGGTGGGGCTGCTGACGAAGACCCAGCTCACCCAGGTAGCGCGGGAACGACTTTAACACCAACATTTTTAGATTTCATGCCAAGTTGTTATCGTGCGGCCGTGGTCCAGCCTGGTTAGGACTCAGGCTTCCCATGCGGTTTCGGGAAAAGCCTGCTGCGCGGGTTCGAATCCCGCCGGCCGCACCACAAAAATTATTCTAACCATCCAGCACTCGCTGCTAACGATCTTGGTCATGAAAGTGTTAGGTACCACATGTAAAAAAAAATTTTAATTATGTGTGCCACCTAACTTATTCCAAACAATTGTCTTAGACTTCACCGCCGCCTTCGGAAAGCCGATAGCAGCAAGAGGAAGAAAATCAACGAGAAGAAAGACGACCCCCCGAAAAACGCCCCGCCCCCATCGCTCGGGAGTGGCGCCTTGGACGCTCCAAGTTCAAAGACGTTTTCTTCCACGATCTCGTAAGCGCTGAGGTCGGAGCGCATGAGCTTGGAGGGGGTCCACCCGAGGGGGTTCGTCCGCCCCGTGGCCTCGGCCCACACCCAACCGTCCTCGCCCTTGAAGTCCCAGTAGGTGTTCGCCCCCGGGTATTCGGGCAGGTGGACGAGCGCTGCGGCGTGCTCCGGGGCAAGCACCACGGCCGACCGGAAGCCCGCCGCGCGGAACATCACCGCAAGCAGGACGGCGTAGTCCTCGCAGTCGCCGCGGGAGGAGCCCCGGGATTCGATCTCCTCGGCCACCTCGTCGGCGTTGCGGGCAAACTCATCGTATCCGAACTGAATCGCGTCGGATGTGTAGGTCACGTGATCTCGAGCATAGGCGAAGATTTGCTCCGCGAGTTTGTTCCGATCCGAGTACTGCCCCGCAAGCCTCTCGCCGACCTCCCATGCAATGTCTTTTAACTCGCCAATCTTCCCTACGCTTTCGAACGCGATCGCCGGGCGGAAACCCTCCTCGGTAACCTGAAAGAATCCATCGTCCCCCCAGCACCGGGTCCGGTAGACGTCCCAGTCGTCGTATTCCTCCCCGCCGCTCTTGTAGAAGCCGCTCGAGGGGCTTGCGAGGCAGGAACCCGCTGAGGCAAGCGAAGTGAGTAGCAGGAGGCAAGCAAGCGCGAGCTTTTTCACTCACACCACCTAGAAGGCGGCTGCGAAAGCGGCGTGGGTGATGAGCCCGAGGAAGGCGAAGTAGCCGAAGACGTAGAGCGCGGTCCCCAGGGAGCTTTCGCGGAGGCTGATGAAGGGTATCTTGGGAGTCAGCCGGTCGAGGAGGTTGAACATCCCGACAGCGAGGAATAAGCTAATCACGAAGGCGACGGAGATCAACCCAAGCCTCCGCATGATCGAGTCCAGGACCACCAGTCCCCCGGGGAGTGTGGTCACGGCGCCGTGGATCACCAGCCCGAGGTAGATGAGGAAGCCCGAGATGAACAGGCCCACCGCGCGCGGGTCCTTCCCTATCAGCTCCCGCTGGTGGATTTTCGGAGTCAAAGCATCGAGCACCCGCAGCCCCAGCCAACCCAGGAAAAAGCATATCAGCGTGAAGAAAACTACCTTGACGACCCAGACACCCACGAGCTCCCAGAATTCCACTCCAACACCAACCCTCCTTACGTTGGAAAACAATAAAAGTGTGCTAGCTGCTCGCGGACAATTCTGCTGGTGCACCACTTTTCCCCTTTATAAAAAACCCCCACCCAAAGCCTTGACGGGATGAATGGGAAGGACGATTCACTATCGGACGAAAGAGGCCGTAACCGCTGAGGAGTTCGAGCAAATACGATGGATCGTGAAAAAATACGCGGGGCACGAATGGGCCTACGAAAACATCAAACTATGGAAGGAAGCAAACGGCACGCTCTGGGGATTCACAAAGGTGAACGACAACGACCGGGATAGAAAATTGGTAATTCAAGCGATAAAGGAGATGTCAAAGACGACGCCGCGGCTGACTTGGATGTTTTACGATGAGGGCGGGCTGGAGAAGGGCAAGTGGGTGAAATTAAGAGGTGGAAAAAAGGGTTAGCCCATTCAATATCTTCCAATTACTTTTCCATTTAATTTATTTCTCTGAACAACAAAAATGAAGTGCCCGTTAGCGGCGCGAGGTCTCAAAATTGAGGGTGCTGACGAAACCTAGCTTCGAGGATGCGAAGGAACTCGTGAGCGCAGCGATAAGGAACAAACAACTTACCATGCTCGTCGGTTCCTGTGTGGTCAACTACGTGGGAAGGGCTGGCTCAGTGCTCCCCGAAGGCGAGCGTGTGGTGATGCTCAAACCAGATGGGACCCTGCTCGTCCACCAAAGGAAGAAGCGGGAGCCCGTGAACTGGAACCCGCCCGGCTGCGAGGCGAGCGCGCGCTTGGGCGAGGAAGGCCTGCAACTCATCTCCAAGCGGGAGCGACCGAAAGAGAAGCTGTTAGTTCTGTTCAGGAGCCTGAAGCTGGCCGCATCCTTCGAGCTCGTCGATCAGGAGGAGCTCTACCTCGTGGGGTCCGAGCGAGACTTGATCAACGTAGCTTTCAACGAGCCAAGCTTGATCGAGCCGGGCTTCAAGCCACTCGAGCGGGAGAAACAGACGAAGTACGGCATGATTGACCTCTACGGCGTCGACCGGGATGGAAATGGCATGGCGGTAGAATTCAAGCGCGGGAAGGCGGAGCTCGCCGGGGTGAGCCAACTCAAGCGCTACGTGGAGGAGCTGAGCGAAAGGCTCGGAAAGCGCGTCAGGGGCATCTTGGTGGCGCCTTCGATAACCTCGAGCGCCCTGAAGCTCCTAAGGGAAACGCAGCTGGAGTACGTGCAGATCGGGAGGCCACCCACCTACACCTTCGAGAGGGTTATGACCCGGGAGCGAGGGCAGAAGGGACTGGGCGAGTTCTAAGCTTAAGAAGGACTAAAGTCCGCGGTCCACCACATTTCTTCCATAAGTTTTTTATATCACAAAGTGGACTAATTAGTTCATGATGCGGACTAAAATAACCGATGTTCTCTCTCGGGTTCTAGGCTCGGAGAAAAGGAGGAAAATTGCCAGGGCCATGTTAAATTACCCTGAGAAAGATTGGAGCGTCCCGGAGCTCGAAAAAATTACCGGGGTTCCCCATGCGACGGTTTGGCGAACGGTCTCAGATATGGAAAATGCGAAGATCTTGAGATCGAGATTGTTGGGGAAGAAAACGAAAATATTTAACTTGATAGAGGGCTCGCCTTATCTCCCAGCGTTGAAGTCTGCTGTCGCTGCTGAGACCTTCCCTCTTCGAGAGGTAGCCGAAGAATTTGCGCGGGAAGTTTCAAAACTTAAAGCAGTCGGGTCCTGTATCCTTTATGGCTCGGTTGCCCGCGGAGCTGCAACGCTGGAGAGCGATGTGGATGTGTTGGTCTTGGTCAAGAGATCGACGAAAGCATTGGAAGCACAAATCACAAAAATCGCTAGCGACGTGAGCCACCGCACAGGCTGTTCAATTGTGCCTACCGTGTTGTCCGATTCCAAGTTTGATGAGATGGCGAAAACGAAACATGAGTTTGCCGCCGCGGTTAAAAAAGAGGGAATCGTGCTGTTTAGGCGGGACAAAGGATGATTCACTCGGATCACCTAGAACAGGCAAAACTTTGGCTATCGGCGGCGGAGTACGTGTTTGGGCTGCAGATCGAGACGAGGAATAAGTACACGGTTGCATCAGCATTGGCTATTCATGCTGCGATCAAAGCGAACGACTCGTTAACCACGAGGTTCTTGGGGCGGGTAGCCAAGCGACACGAAGACGCTCCGGCACTTTTCCTCGAATTGGTGAGAAAGAACTACCTGCCGAGTGAAGAAGCCCGCCACCGGGACACCTTAGCTGAGGCTATAAGGGAAAAATCCGCGGCCGATTACCACGCTGAGTTCTTTTCCAAAAAGGATGCGGAGAGCCTAATCAGAAAAATCAGGAAGTTTGTCGAGATGGCCGAGAGGTATCAAAAACCACCGCGATAGACCGGGTTCGAATCTTCAGATAGCGCCACTTTTCCCGCGAGCGAAGGGCTTATCCTACTTGGTGAAACAATAAGTGGGTGGATGAAGATATGGGAGAAACCACAGTGGACGACAAGTGGAGGATAACCGTGCCCCCCGAGGTTCGGGAGGGCCTCCGGAAGGGCCAGCCCCTCCAAGTAGAAAGGGAAGGCGAGCACATAATCATCAAACCGGGTGTCGACATCGAAAAATTCGAGCGGGAGCTGAAGGGTTGCATCAGGGGTTCCAAAATCCCCCCTGAAAAGCTGAAGGAGATATAGGGCATTAAGTTTAGATCCTGAAGTTTCGCTGCCATTTTTCATCGCCTCAATCAATCCGTCTGCAACATCACTTTACTTTGGAAGCTTACTCTTCACATAGCTTAAAAATCTCGTGGCATCCCGCAAGGCATTCGACGCATCCTTAGAGCTCAGAAGCACCTCGAGGTACTCCGCCTTGTTCTTAATCGAGAGGATGGTGCCGAAGCGAGACACATTTTTCTCGTGTTCGCGGTCGCCGGAAAAGATTGTGCTGAAAAGTTCCACTGCCTCCTCGTGCCTCGTCCCCGCATACCTGAGTCCTTTCACGAACACCAAAAGCGCATCCGCCGCCGAGATGATGGCGTGTACCGCGTTTAGGACGCTGGCGTTGTAGCGGGTACGCTCAAAAGCATCATTCGCCGTGTCCAAGAACTCCTCGGATTTCGTCAAGTAATTTCGATACTTCGACCGGTCGACACTCCGGGTCCTCATCGCTGGGCTTCCCCTGGGTAGACCTCGAGCCCTCGCTCCACCTGCTTGACCAACGGTGCCCCACGTTTGCGCGCGTACTCCGACTCGCTCATCACCATTATTTGCGCTGCATTACCGTAAAGGGCGAGGCCCGAGGCGCGCAGCTTGTCGTTTGCCCGCTCGATCTCACGCTTGTCGGCCCCGCTCTTCACCACCACGAAAAGATCTATATCGCTGTTGTAGTTTTCGCGCCCTTCGGCTATCGAACCATAAAGATAAATCCTCGACACTTGCTTGAGGGGATATAAGCTGAGTACTAGGTTTTTAAGGTGCTCGAGCGGCGTTGGGAAAGTGGAGATGCGCTTGAACATCGGTTCGAGGAGTTCAAAATAATAGCTGCCTTTCTTCAAGCGCCAAACGGTGGCCGCTCCCACCCTCCTCCGCTCCACGAGGTTGTTTTGTTCGAAGAGCTTCATCAGCTGATTTACTGAAAAATTGGAGAGCCCCAGCACCCGGGCGAGCTCCCGTTCACCCATTTCTACCTCGCGCTGGCTGAAAAAGTGGGAAAGCAGCTTCAGTTTCGCCTTGGAATCCAGCAGGGTTTGGGATGGTTCATGAAATAGCATTTTACCTGTTATTTTTATATAACAAGTGTTTTATAAATCTAACGGATGTTATTTAAATCTAACAAAAAAGGGCTTGGCAGGTTAAGGGTTCATTAATCAACAGAGGATGATTAAAATGGTACCCATGGAGCTCGAGCGCAAGCTCTCCCGGATCCCCAGCTACTCGCGCGAGCTGGGCCTGGACCTGCGGAAGCCCCGGGACCGGTTCAAGTGGTTCCTGGCATCGATGCTCTTCGCTAAGCGCATCTCGTCTGAAATTGCGAGGAAGACCTATCGGTTATTCGAGGCAGAGGGGCTGACGACGCCCGACGCCCTGCTGCGGGCCGGGTGGGACAAGCTCGTCGAGGTGCTGGACGTGGGCGGCTACGTGCGCTACGACTTCTCGACCGCGACCAACCTCCTGGAGATGGCGAAGGGCCTCAAACAGCGGTATGGGGACCTCGAGCGCCTGCATAAGGAAGCTGCGGGCCCCCGGGAGCTCGAGCGACTCCTCCAGGGGCTCAGGGGTATAGGGCCGACCGCCACGAACATATTCCTTCGGGAGCTCCGGGGGATATGGCAGAAGGCTAGACCGAAGCCCTCGAGGCTGGCGCTTGAGGTTGGCAGGCGGCTCAAGCTTCGCGCCCCTGAGCCCTTCGAGTCGGCGCTCGTGAGGCTCAAGCTTGAGTACTGCAAGCGCGGGCGGTGCGGGGCCTGTCCCGTGAGGGGGTACTGCAGGCGACGCGCGACATGAGAGTTAAAAAAGTAAATCCTGTTGACCACACTACTTTTGTAAGTAGTTATTCCTCGAGACCTACCACCCAAATAGGCACTTGCACAGCACTACGGAAATGCGGCAAGTACTTGCAAACCTTTTCAAAAGTAAGGCTGCCATCCCACGTTTGCTTATACTCCTTAATCAATTTCTTTTGGTAATTACTCGTTACCATGATATAGACGCCCACGTCAATCTTATCCAAGTTCGAGTAGGAAAGAGTCTGAAATTTCAGCAGGTCGATGCCGAGAAAGGATGAATGGCCAAATTCAACCTCCACCCCGATTCTATCCTTGAGAAAATCGATCTTTGCTTGGGGGTCTTTGGGTTCACCAAATACTAACGGCTGATGTTCCCAGCCTCTTTTTAGAAATTCCTTTTTAAATTCTTCATTAAGCCTAGGTCGGGAGATCTCGCTTGGTTTAAGGTGAATTGAACTGATAATTTCCTCGATTTCTTTCTTTATTGGCAGTTTACTGTTCAAAACTTCCTCTGCAAATCTGTAGGGCCACGATCTGAACCTCATTCCCATACCAATTAAGGTGAAGGGATCTTAATATAGATCTTTTCCTGTTTGGATCAGGAAACTTTAAATGCCACCTTTTCGATCAGATCAGATCGCGTGCCCGAATGGAACTAACGTGCCCAGAATGCTGCTGTGTTGCACTGCAAAAGGTAGACGAAAATCGGTGGGGGTGCGAGTCCTGCGGAACTTCCTTCGATTTCAGACGATCAAGGGATGCGCTAGACTTGCTCCTGGGACGCCAATTTCAAGAAGATTTCATCGACGAGCTTTTGAGCGATGCTAAGCCCGAGGCGTTTCCCAAACTCGGTGAACGCGCCTGGAAATGGACTGGAAAACACGGCATCTTGTACACTCTCGATACCGGGAATGGTTGGCATATTGTGATGAAAGGTTCTATTAAAACTCGTAAGCCTTCTCGAGCTCGATCCGCTCGTGCACCTCGCCCGCCAATCCCTTAAACAACTCTGGGTGCTCCGTGTGAACTGGAAAAATCTGCTTGGGCCTGATCTCACGCACGAAAGCCTTGAGCTCGACCCCAGAAACGTGCCCCGAGGCGTGTACGTGAAGCAATCCGTGGTCGGGAGGGTTGAGCTTGAAGTGCCTCATCCAGGCCTTCTTCCGCTCCTCCTCGATCATCCCCTCCTCGTCGTAGGGCTCCGATGAGGCCGAGACGAAGAGGCCCCCCTCCGGAGGCTGCAGGTCGATGAGCTCGTTGAAATCCCAGAAGGAGAGGTACACGAGGTAGCGCGAGGGGTCGGCCTTGATTTGATAGGCCCGTATCCCATCTTTGAGGTGTCGGGTATCGGGATCCCCTTCTTCCCAGTCGGAGCTGAACCCCGCGAGGTACTTCGACCTGCCGTAGTCGCCTAGGGAGTACAACATGCTGCCCTTCCGAGGGACGTAAACCTTCACTTTCGGGTCCCCCTCCACCTCCCCGCCGCGCCCCAGCTTGTTGAGCAGGTAAGCGGTACGGGCTGATATCGCGAACGTCTTCCCGCCGGCTCGAGCGGCCTCCCGAAGAGTTTCAAAGCGGGTCAGGTCCTTCCACGCAAAATCAACCCCGACGAATCCCTGGGCCTTCGAGACAAGCTCGGTGCACTCGGCCTGGACGCGCTCCTCGGAGTCCGGCTCGGTCTCGTCCACGCGCGTCCCCTCACATATCATCACGTCGGGCTCGAGCCCCTTGACCGCCTCCTGGAAGCGCTTGGTCGCCTCGGCCTGTCGCCCGTGGAACCTGAAGTCCCCCGTGTAGAGCACGCGCTTGCCGTCGGAGGTCGTGATCAGATAGGCCACGGCCCCTAGAATCGAGTGATCAACGGTGAAGGTCTGGACGCGCAGCCCCCCGATTTTGAGGATATCCCCCGGGGTGAAAATCTTGAACTCGCGGGCAACCTCATTTCCTCTCTTTATCGTTGGTTTGCCTGGGAAAGCCCCTCTCTTGATGCGATCGGCCCTCCAAGGCTTGACCTTGGTGAACTCATCCCAGCTTATCTCATCCATGGTCTCCAGCACCCGCAGCGTGACCTCGGAGCAGTAAATCGGGACCCGCGGGTCGAGGTAGGGGATGTAGCCGCAGTGGTCGATGTGGGCGTGGGTGAGGAGAACCCCCGTGAGCCAGGATTTCCCATCGCGCTTGAGCACGTCTCCGTAGCTCTGGAGCTGCGGGGCCCAGTAGGACGTGTCCTCGATGCCGAGCTCCCTGAGTGCATTGTCGATCTTCGGGACGTGCACGAGGTCGTCCCTGTAAATCCCGTCGAGGCGGGGAATGAGCCCCATCCGGAGGAGATCCCGGATGCCCCCCTTCGAGCGGGGACCCATGAAATCACCGTAGAATTCGCCCTTTTGTCCGAAACTGAGGCCGAAGTCGAGCCAGAGGCGGGTGTCACGGTCCTCGAGCAGGATCTTGTTGCCGCCTATCCCGCCCACGCCACCGAAAAAAGTGAGATTTGTCATTTGCCTACCTCGAAATGAATGGATTGCGCGAATGTAAAACTTTAACTTTTGCCCGAGTTCGAGTAATTTTCTTCCCCAGGGAATTTAGCGACCAAATGAGAACTGCTAAGAGCTCGGGAGGCCACAGCCCCTCTAGCGCTATGCGTTCCAGCATTTGACTACGAAAACGTGTTTTCTTCCTACGCATTATAAGAAAAGCCGAGAAATTCCTTTGCTTACAACGAATTACAAGAAATTCTTGTTAGCTATTGTACGAAAGACTTAAATTAACACTTTGCGTATAACATGTTGGAAGAAAAAGTACCTGGAGGGGGTCAAACGCTAGCGAAGCTCCTCCCCTACGTGCACCGATTCGTCGAACGGGTAGTCGCGAGGTGCAGGCCTAGGGCAATCGTGCTCTACGGCTCCGTCGTGAGGGGGGAAGCCACGGCGACGAGCGATATCGATGTATGCGTACTACTCGAGGATGAGCGCGACAAGGACGCCGTGTACTCCGCCGCATCTGAGATCAACGACGAACTCACTTCCAATGGCGTGAAGAACCTCATAACGCCGACCATCCTAACACGCGAGGAGGAAGTCCCGACCGAATTCCTGGAGGAAGGCGTGACCCTCTGGGGGCGCGCTATTCGCGTCGCAGCTGCCGAGCGAGGGTTGAAACCAATGGTCTTAATCGCCTACGACATGAGCAAGCTCGAGCCATCTCAGAAAGCAAAAGTGAGCTACGCACTGCATGGGCACGTGACAAAGAAGACCTACAAAAGGAAGACCTACACTTCCCGCTCAGAAGGATTGCTCAAAGTGCTGGGGGCCAAGCGAATGGGCAACGCACTGCTCTTGGAGCGAGGGAAGAAAGATGCAATCGAGGACCTCTTTCGGAGGCACGGCGTGAGCTACGAGCAGATCGATGTCTATGTATAGCTACGCGTTGTGCTTCGAGTTTTAATCACTCATCTCGCCTCAAGTTCGACAGGTAACGGTGCGATTTCTCCACCCCAATACCACTTCAACTGCCCTCGCGGCTCCTCCATCACCTTAAAATGTAGCACCCAACCTTGTAACGGGAATCCCATGCACGAGGGCATCACGCTCAGCGTTACAAGCCTCCAATCGGCCCTCAACTGCCCGCTCTGCTTCTGGATTGCCGAGCGGTTGGGTTCGCCCCCATCCATCTTCGCCCGTATCACCTCCCAGATGGACTCCGTGATCAAGGGGTACATGCGCCAGTTCATCGGGGGTTCGGATTTACCTGAATGGTTCCCCGTTCGCGGCACGTTCCTGGACGCCAGCCAAACGCTGAGGGCAACTGACCCGGCCACAGGAATCACCGTAGCGGGAAAGCTCGATGCTTTGGCGAAGACCCCCGACGGAAAATATCACATTGTCGACTACAAGACGGGCAGGCCCCCCGAGGAGGTCCCGTACTACTACCAGATGCAGCTCGACGGGTACGCCTACCTGCTGGAGCGGAACGGGTACCAGCCCGTGGCGGGAGGCGTGCTGCTATATTTCACCCCTCAGCACGGAGACCTGAGAGAGGGACTCTTCCCGTTCAAGATAACCGCGGTGCACGCGTCAGTCGATTCGAGCAGGGTCTTGAGCACCCTTGCGCGGGCCAAGGAAATCATCGATGCAACCACCCCGCCAACCCGGAGCGAGGACTGCGAGATGTGCATGTGGCGGGAGCAGGTCGAGCAAAGATTGTCCGAATGACTGGAACGATTCAAGTGTTTTCGGCGATCGACTACAGTAGTGCCAACTAAATCTAAAAATTTCACAAGCGTTTAGGCACTACACTCGGCTTCAGCCTTTTGAGGTAGAAGTCCAGCGCGTCATTGACCTTTTTCCTGAAAAATCTCACAATCCGGTAGGTGGCGAGCTTCGTCTGTGCCTCCTCCAGCATCCTAAAGTAGCGTACCCGCTCCCGCTTGGTGATCACGATGGATGGATAGCCATTTTTCATGAGGACCCAGTTGGCGATCAGGCGCCCCACTCTCCCGTTCCCGTCCACGAACGGGTGAATTGACTCGAAGTCGAGGTGGGTGAGGGCAGCCAGTTTTATAGGATCATGTTTTTTCCGGTTAAGGTTGAGCTCTCGGAGGAAATTCCGCATGAGTTTTGGGACTTGACCCGGCGGCGGGGGAGTATAGGAGGAGCCGAGGAGATAGACCTGCACCGGCCGGTAAACTCCAAGGTAAATATCGATAACATTTTTCATCGTCGCCTGGTGAAGCTTGAGCAGATCGGCTTCGGTCAAATTCTTCTTACCCTCCTCGACCCACTTGAACACTAGGTTTATAGCATCCCGATGGCCTCTCGCCGCGAGGTAATCCGTGAGAGGTTTGTTTCCCACCACGATGCCCTCCGCTAAGAGAGTAGCAGTTTCTTTCAAAGAGAGGGTACCTCCTTCGATCGCGGTTGAGTGATACGTCCACAGGATGACTAGTTCTTCCCTCAGTCTGTCCTCCAGAACCTTCGGAAAGGGACGTAGCGAATCGAGTGTTGCCTTCTTTCTCGCGATTTGTTTATCTATTGCTTTTTCACTTTTTTCCAATGCTTTTTTTATGATTCTATTGGCACTACAATAGCCCCACCCGTCCTCCGCGGGCCAAGCAAATCCTCGACGCAACCACCCCGCCGACCCGGCTGAACAATGTCACCACGCATTTTTTGACTGATTCCGCCCGATTATTTTCGCGGGGTCTTTTTTGATAGCGACCAAAGCACCGTCTCCGAGTCGATTTTGAGCGATTTTTTCTGCTTATAGATTACTTTCGGTGGCCTCTCTCCCCCAAAGCCGCTTAAGGGTAAGAGAGGAGAGCCGCACGGAGGTGTCAATGTGGAATCCGTTTGCTCCGCCCGCTTCCTCACGCCACCGCTAACGCAGCTGTCAATCGTAAGGCAAGCAAGAACCTTTGATGAGGCTGTAGACGCCCTTACACTGGACCAACTTGAGGAGATGATAAATGAGCTGTATAACGTTCGAGGTATGAGCATGGAAGAGATAGCACGCGAATTGTGGAAAGATTACAGGACCATTAATAGATGGATAAGAGCACTCAAGATTAAACCTAGGCCACCCATCGCACCTTTCCATATACCTAAGCTTGTCTCTCGGCCGTGGATGGAGGGAACAAAATTAGATATGATAAATGAAATGCCAGTCAGGCTAACCTCAATATACCCCACCGACGATTTGAGTTATCTTATAGGTTTTGCGATAGGTGACGGTTGGATCGGGAGCATGATGATAGAGCTGTGCAATACTGAATTCGGACTGCTCAATCCTCTCTTGTCCCTAATGAACCGTATTAAATCGAGATACGGTGGAAAAATCAGTTTACAATACAGAGAGTTCAAAACCGGGAGAAACGTTGCTCGCGAGGAAGCTCATAGCTTCAGAATTTGGTTAAGTAATTCAAACTTAGCTAGGTTGATAAAACAAGAGAACCAGCTAAGGTATGACACATTGGATTTCTTGCTGTCTGCTAAACCCGGACACTTTTTGGCCGGGCTGTGGGATGCAGATGGATGCGTGTCATATTTTGTTAGAGAAAGATTATGTGTGGAAGTAAAGCTGACTCAGGGTGAGGATAACCTAGAATTGCTTAGGAGAATCGCCGACACTTTAAATAGATTCGGAATCAGTACAACTTGCAGGCTGTCAGACAGGAAACACGAGTTGCGTAAGTTTTACGGTCGGTTCTGCCGACTGAATAAAAACATGTGTACATTGCATGTGTTGAAGGAGAGTGTTTGGGATTGGATAAAGATAGTAGGACAAAAAATAATGCATCCAAAGAAACTCGAAAATATCAAACAGCTTGGAAAGCTGATCAAGATAGAAAGTGAATCGAGAAAAAAATCAAAATGATTGAATCAACAATCATTATTCGATTATTGGAATTACTTCTTCTAAAACAAAGTTAATAAATTCATCAACGCTCGCCTTACTGAAAAGCGTGACTACGACGTCCCTCGTGATCCCTACCACTAGCCCTCGTTTCATAACTTCAAACACTATGTACCACAGCCGCCCGTGCTCTAAGTACTCCCGGTAGAGTTTGGTGTCCGCTAGGGCCGAACCAGCTAAAGCAAGTTTCTCTATATCTGGTATGTCCACATTGTCAAACCAAATCAGCTTCGTCGCTCGAGGATTGGACTCGTGGAGCTCCTTCAATATTTCATGAGTGATTTTTACCTCGACTATTGCACCTGTTTTAATGAAGAGAATTTCGCTGAGTTTGTTCGCCACGTAGTTCGTTAGTAGTTTCTTTACCCCGCGGGCTTTTGATGGTGCTAGCACCACCAGAAAGGTCCGTCCTTTGGATCGCTTAATCTGAAATGGGACCTCTTCTGTCACTAAGGTTTCAACCAGCCCACGTTTATAGTAGCGGCTGAGCACGAAGTCCCTGCTGAAGATCCCCACCAGCGAGTCGCCCTCCAGCTTCAGGTCCAAAATTTCCATCGTGAGCTTCTCACGCTTTCCCTCGCGCTCGTAGGGCTCTTCCTCGCCGAAGTCCTTGAGCTTCCGGGCTATCACTCCCAGCTCAAGCGGCTCTCGGACCTCGAATATTTTGGCTACCAGCACCACTTAGGCCACCTTCCAAACTTAAATGCGGGAGGGCTTTAAAGTTGAAGCCCCAAATTCAAAATGATGGAAATGACCAAAAGCGCCTTAATCCGGGAGATAATCCTGGAAAACTTCATGAGCTATCAATATGCCCGAATCCCCTTCAAGCCGGGGCTCAACCTAGTGTGCGGTCCAAACGGCGCCGGGAAATCATCGATCCTGTTGGGGCTGGCGGTGGCCCTCGGGCAGACCTACACCGAGCGCTCGCGGAGGCTCGGGGACCTCATTCGCCGGGGGGAGGATCTCGGGCGGGTTAGCGTGGTTTTCGACAACTCCTTCCACGATGGAAAGCGTCCAATCTCCAGCATAAACTCGGACACCCTCGTGCTCTCCCGCTACCTCAACCGCGACGGGACCTACTGGCACGAGGCCAACAACCGGATGGTGATGAAAGGTGAGGTTCTCAGGCTGCTCAAGCGACTTTCCATCAACCCCGACAACATGATCATCATCATGCACCAGAACATGATCGATGTTTTCGGTGCAATAGATGTCCGCGAGCGGCTCAAGCTCGTCGAGGAGGCGGTGGGGATCCGGGAGTACCGGGAGCTGATCCTCGAGGCGCGCGAGAAGCTTTCGCACACGCTCAGCGAGGAGGAGTCGATCCGGAGCCTGCTCGAGAAAGCCCAAGAGACGCTGCGTTACTGGGAGGGCGAGTACGGGCGATTCCAGCGCAAGCGCGAACTCGGGGAGCGTAAGCGCGAGCTCGAGCTCGAGTACGCGTGGGCGAAGTGCATTCGGCAGGAGGATGCCGTCGAGAACCTCCGCGGAAAGCTCGATGGGCTACGGGCCGAGCTGGGGGAGATCGAGGGGGAACTCAACGAGAGCTCGAAGCGCGGGGAAGAGCTCGAGGCTAAGCTTAAGGAACTGGAATTCGGGCTCGATGCCTCATACCAACGACTCATCACCCACGAGCGGGCCCACGCCGAAACCGAGGCGCGGGTCAAACTGATCGAAAGTTTCAACACCGCCCTCCGCTCGTCTGTGGGGACCGGCCTGGATGAGCTGCTCGAGCACCTAAGTACTGAGCTGGAGCGGGCGAGGGAAGGCATGAAGGAGGCAGATGCCAAAGCGAAGGAGGTTAAATCTGAACTCGTCGGGGTCAAGGGGGAGCTGGAAAAAACTAGGGAGGCCCACGTGAACTCACGCGTCCACACCGCCGTGCTCGGGTTCCGCCGCGAGTTGTTCGAGCGGGACATCTCGAGTGCCCAGTCCGAACTCAGGCGAGCGCGCCGCGAGCTGGAGGGACTTGAGCAGGAGGCACGCCAAGTTGGCGAGCGGATCGAGACCCAGCGAAAGCCCCAAGAGGTTCTAGATGACCTAAAGCTCACAAACATGCAGCTGGCGAGCCTCGCTGATGTATCCCCCGACGTCGAGCGGATGTACCTCAGCTACAAGGGCACCCTAAAGGAGCTGGGGGCGAAAGCCGAGGTGGCTGCGGCCAACCGGCAGCGGGCACTCGATGAGCTCGAGCTCAGGAAACAAAAGTGGTCGAGCGAGCTCAGCAAGTTGATGCGGGAGGTCCGGGGCAGCTACCAAGAGATTCTGAAGCGAGTCAACGCGAGCGGCGACATCAATCTAGCAAATGCTCATGATATCGAGGAGGCGGGGCTGGAGCTTCTCGTTGGGTTCCGCGGGAGCGAGCCTCAAGTGCTCAATGCCTACACCCAGAGCGGCGGGGAGCGCACGACCGCCCTGATGTGCTTCCTGCTTGCACTGCAGCAGCGAATCCAATCACCCATCCGAGCGGTGGATGAGTTCGAAACCCATTTGGACCCTCGCAATCGGGAGGCGATCCTGCAGGGAATCGTGGAGTTCATGAAGGGCGAAGGGACGCAATACATCGTGATCACCCCAGGACAGCTCATCGACGTAAAAGGGGTCCCAAACGTGATCACCGTCCAGAACACCGCGGGGGCCTCGCGGGTGAAGGTGGCTGCATAGGATGCCGGGCGAACGCCAAGAAACGCTGCTTCGGATAATCGACCTCTGCGACACGGTGCGGAAGCGCGGGCTCGACCCATTCGACGTCGAGGTCCGGGAGTTCTTCGACCGCCTTCGGGAGCTCCTGCCCAAGCTCCAAACGCATGAAGAGTTCTACCTCGACATCCAAGCCGTACTCGGGCTCGCGGACGTGGTGTTCCAGCAGGGGGAGTGGATCAAGCACAAGTCGTCGATGCTCTACCTCGACCCGCTGCTGATCATGCTCAAGCTCCACGCGCTCCCGGCCAAGGATTTGGCGGGGGTACTAGCGCATGCTTGGCATCCCATCGTGCAGCTGGAGTCCCTCTCCCCCCACGGAATCAAGGAGGCGCAGGGGTACTGCACCAGCCTGCCCCCGTTAGAGGAGCGCTGGCGGGGGCTCGACACGACCGAAGTGCTGACTGGGGAAATCGGCCGCCGGGAGCTCGCGAGACTCGGGATCATCACCGAGGAGGACTTCGCGGCCGTGCTCGACCGGACTTGGCGAGAGCTCAAGGATGCGGCTGGGGAGCGGGGCGTGCTCTCTTACTGGGACTTCATCTCTAAACGGAGCTTCGAGGAGACCGTCGCGCGGGCTTGGCTCGTGAGCTTCCTCGTCAGCTACGGGTACGCCACGCTGGAGCTCAAGCCTCTCGAGGAGGAAATTTTGCTGAAGCCGCTAGCCAAGCCACGGGAGCTCGAGCGCGTTGTGACCTTCTCGGTCCCGATCGCGATCTCGCGCAGCGAGTGGCTTCAAAGGAGGCGGAAGGGTGGCTGAGGGGCAAGACATCGTGGAGCTCCGCGAGAAGCTGGCACGGGCTGCCCAGCTCCTACTCTACAAACACCACATGCAGCCGGGGGCAAAGGCGTGGGAGCTGAGGCGAGCCTTGGGGCGGGACTACGAGCAGATCCTGAAGCTCTTCGACGCCGAGCTCGAGAAGCTCGGGCTGCAGGTGAAGCGGGTGAGCGAGGGTGAGACCAGCTCCGAATCCGACCGCTACTACGTGATCCTGCGCGGGCACCCAAAACTCACCGAGGTCCGGACCTTCGGGTGGCGGATCGACGACATGGCCATGCTCACGGTCGCTCTCGCCCACATCCTCTCGAAGCGGGGAAAGGTCCCCCTCAAGGAGGTCGAGCGGATGCTTGAGGAGAAATTCCCGCGCTGGCGCATCGAGTCGACCATCGACCGGTTCATCCGCAGGGGCTACCTCTCGGAGGACGATGAGGGGTTGCTCTACGTGGGATGGCGCGCGCGGGCCGAAATCGACCAGCGGACCCTGCTTGGGCTGCTGCTTGGAAAAGAAGAGAAACCCAGCGAAGCTGAGGCCGAGCCGAAAGTTGAAACCGAGAAAGAGGAAGAAACGGGGGAAAATGAAGTAAAATAAGTTTTTAAAACTGAATGTCCGCAACTAGCTGAAAGTGAAAAGAATGGAGAAACAAACGCTTTTGATTATCGGGCTAATCGGTGGTATTCTAGCAACGATCGGGGTCTTTCTGCCTTGGATAGGCCGAAGCTATATGGGAGGATGGTCAGGGTGGGGCGATTCTGGATGGGGCCTGAGAACAACTCGGGTAATTTCTTTTTATTCTCCTTACCCCGCTTTGGCTGGAGGCATCATCGCTCTGTTGGGGGGCTTCGCGCTGCTGAAAGAGAAGAGACCCGTAGGCTTCTTGCTCCCGATAGGCGGGATAACCGCTATCGCTGGAGGAGCTTGGGGTTACTTCGATGTCAGCACTTATCTATCGCGGGTCGTTACGGAACCCGAGCTACATCTTAGTTCTGGCTACGGTTTTTACGTCTGCATCGTCGGCGGAGTATTGGCCCTGATTGGTGGAGCGCTTAGCTTGAAGGCGAAATAATGCAACACAGCATGGATTGAGCTAAACTTTTATATAGCCTCAAAATGATTCCCAGATGTTAGGAGACAAACCATGAGAGGGAAACACGAAGAGTGCGAAGAGTGGGAAGGTGAAATGCCGCCCGGAGGGGCCGCAAAGGTTGCAGTTTCTATCGTAGCTGGCGTTGGCTGGCTTATCTTCCTCATATTGTTTTTGGCATTTTACGCGGAAGGCTTTAGCGTTTACTGGAATTTAGCCATTGTATTCGCATCGCTTCTCGTTATGTACGCGATACTCGGTCCGATGTGGGCTTACTGGGGAATCAAAACTGGCCGCGCCCGGAAGAGGCCGCCCGGAGGGGCCGCAAAGGTTGCAGTTTCTATCGTGGTGGGCGTTGGCTGGCTTATCTTCCTCATATTGTTTGTGGCATTTTACGCTGAAGGCTTCAGCATTTACGAGAATTTAGCGATTATACTCGCATCGATTCTCGTTACGGGCGCGATACGTGGTCCGATGTGGGCTTACTGGGGAATCAAAATTGGCCGCGCCCGGAAGAAGCCGCCCGGATTGGCTCCAAGGGTTGCGGTTTCAACTGTGGTGGGCTGTGGCTGGCTGATTTTCTTCATATTGTTTTTGGTATTTTACGCGGAAGACTTTAGCGTTTACAATAATTTAGCGATTGTTTTAGCATCGATTCTTGTTATGTGTGCGATACTCGGTCCGATGTGGGCTTCCTGGGGAATCACGATAGATAAGAAAACTGGCCGCGCTCGGAAGAAGCGGCCTGGCTTGGCCTTAAGGACTGCGGTTTCAACTGTGGTGGGCTGTGGCTGGCTGATTTTCTTCATATTGTTTTTGGTATTTTACGCGGAAGACTTTAGCATTTACCGGAACTTGGCGATCATACTCGTATCGCTTCTCGTTGTTGGCGCGATCGAGGGCGCGATGTGGGCTCCCTGGGCAATGAAAACTGGCCGCGCCCGGAAGAAAAGGATGAGAAAAAAAAGAAGATAGCTCAACCGCAAATCAAGATTCAACCACACCTTTCCACACCTTTTTCAGCTTTCTATGGCACGTTTCATCAGGGCTCCAGAACTCGACCACATCACTAGGTGACCGGAGCACCCTACCCACCTGCTGGACGAACTCTCGCTCAGCCATATCTTGGTAGTACGCCCAGAAAGCCCTAGGACCTAGACGGCGCTCCATCCCCTTCAACAGAGGATCCCCGCGCTCCGGGTACGGAAATTTCAGGAGGATGACACTTCCCCTTCCCTTAAGGTCTGCCCCACGATCCATCTTGGTCGAAAACTGGGCCCTCCCGAGCTCATAAGCATCCACACTATTTCTCAGCATGTCCTCCCTGAGCTTGGGGGGCAGGTACTTTAGTGAGTGCACAGGCACGAAGCTGGGAAGCTTGGCCCTGCGCCTCATCTTCGACAGGAGGTCCCAATACCTTCGCCTGAACCCATCGTCGGCCCACCTCCTGTAATTGACCATTTCCTCCTGCCCCAGCTTCCTCTGAATGATTTTTCCGGGAAACCTCGTCTCGCCTTCCACAAAAGTCGGCTCTATCCCAAATACTTCCCTTAGAACATCCTCGCCCTGGACGGTCGCGCTCATCAGAAGCCACTTGCCGCCCACCGCTTCGAGGATTCGCTGGAGGACTATTTTTGGATCAGGGACAAAGTAAACTATCCCCTTCTCCACATGTTCCCACTCCGCGTGATCCCTATGCTCCAAGACCGACCTCAGCTTCCAATAAAGAGTCCCAGAGGTTTCATCCATTTCATCGAGCAGCCCAGCCAGATGGCCCGCCAGCTCTATTGGGTCACCTCTACCATCGAGGACGCCCGACCACATATCATGCAGCGTTTCTCCCTCATCCCCCAGCTCCTCCCGTTCACCGGAGAGTCTCTCAATTTTCTCTAGAACCCGTTCCATCACCTTTTGCGTGAGGGAAACCTTCACAGCGAGCGAGTCCAGCCATCCATCGGCTTCGTCGACAACCGTGAGTGGAACCTCCGGCAATCTCCCGATGTTAAGCTCGGCCGCCCACTTCGCGGAGTTCATCACGATAGCGTCGGAAAAAACATACGCGCCAAATTGCTTCCAGTACGGACACTCACCCCGCATGCACCAGAGCCAATTCCCCTTTATCCCTTGGTATGGCATTACCTCGGCATTTTTTATCGAATCCCTCCAACCGCTCGCGAAGATGAATCCCCAGTGAGGGCAATCCTGCAGGGCATCGATCCTGCGCTCCCCGGCCTCCTTGTTGAGGGGTCTCCTGCAAGGCAGAGTGCTAGCAGCGCATGAAATTTTCCAGCCCTTGTCCGCCATGTACATGCAGCGAAAGTTCGCGCGCCCCTTTAGAATGTCTATTTTCGCTGCCGAGCCATCCGCCCTCATAAAATACTTTTCTTTCTCGTAGCTTGCAACGTACTGGTCTGAGAGCACCTTCGTTGGGACTGAAACAACGCCTTTCCCAAACTCGAGGATTGTTCGAAGACCGACCACCGATTTGCCGCTGCCCACGGCTCCCTTAAGGAAGACGATGTCGTTTCCGCGGAAGGCTTCCAAGATTTCCTCGATTAAGTCGGTTTGAGTTTTTCCCAATGAGTAGCGTAGCGGCTCTTGTAAGCGATTTTTTATGTCATACAAGCCGAGCTCTAATTTTCCCATTTCTTATGCCCACCTGAACCGTCGGAACAACGCCTCCCGCTCCTTTCGAAGTAGGAGTTCTAGGAACTTGCTAGAGAACTTCTGTTCCTTAGCCAATATCTCCCTCACTGCTGATGGCGTGACTCCCCGACCAACCAGTGCGAGCGCCGCGAGCTTTCCGTACTGACCGATGAGCTTCGCGCTCTCCTGCAGCTCCCGCCAAGTCGGGCTTTTCCTCCCCCGCTCCAAGAGCTCGATCGCCCGCCGGACCTCCTCAGCCGGCTCCTCGACCATCCCCAGCATCGTCGACCCACAGCGCGAACACTTCGGTTCTTCATCGAGTTCGTGAAGTTGGAGCTCCTCCACGTAGCGCTTGCACTGGGTGCACGCAAAGGTACGGGCCTCGCTCAGCAGCCGCGCTTTAGTCGAGGCTATCGCGAGCAACTTGAGCCGCTCGGGCATCACGGGTTCGAGGGCGAGGTAGCGCTGGCGCCACGCAAAGCTCGACACGGGCGTGGGTTCGGCCCGCTCCCCCAACGAGATGAGTTCGATTTTACCCCTGCGGATGCGTTCGAGCACCTCAAGCGTGCGCTTCAAATCGAGGTCCTTATGCACGACCTCCTTGAATGTCTCCTCGAATACCGGGGTGCCCTTGAGTGCGCGCATGAGCTTGTCCAAAACAGCGCTTGTGAGCTCGGCCTCTCGCTCGAGCACCCCCATCCGTCGGGCTACCTGCGCCAGCCTCCACCGGAAAAACCGGCTCTCCTCGATGATCTTCCGAAGATCTCGATGGAGGCCCGCACTCAGCCCGCCGCGCAGAATCTCGATCACGCCCTCCGGTTCAAGCGTTTCAGAGCGGAGCAGGATCCGGTATGAGTCTACGGAGGTCGCGGTCGTCTCCCCGAGCTCGGCCGATGCCTTATAGGCGAGCAGTCGGGCGAGCGTTCGGTTGACGAGCGTCCCAAAGCAGGCGTTTACCACGCAAATCTCCTTGGTTTTTTCCACCGTGAGGCGTCGATCCGTGGGCAGGGGCAGGGCTGCCTCGACCTGCCGGTGGGCGTCGGCGAGCGCGAGCCGCATCACCCCCTCGTCCGCCCCGTAGCGCTTGGCGAGCTCCGCGGCCGCCTCCTCGAACTTTTTGCCCGCACGCACGAACTCCTCGAGCTGCGCCCGGAGTTTCCCCACCTCCTGGGCCACCGAGTAGGGCACTGGAATCTCCTCGCCTATCCAGGTCGGGATTGCCCCGAGCGGGTCCTCGTCGGGCTTCACGTAGACCTTGTCCTTGAACACCTGCAGGATGCGCCAGAGCTCCCCCCCGATCACGAACTTCACCCCGGGCTCGCCGTACTCCGCGACAAAAGACTCATCAAGGACCCCAACCGGTTGACCCCGTTCATCATCGATCACCAGGTACTGCCGGAGCACGGGGATCATCGAGAGGTTCGAAAAATAGTAGTTGAAGACCCGCTCCGTCGATCGAGGGCGGGCAAAATCTTTCCCATCCTCGGAAACCCACACCAGCCGTCGCTCCAAGCTCTGCGCGAACCCGAGCACCTTGAGCAGGTCCTCCCTCTCGAGATTTCTGAATGGATAAGCGCGTCGGAAGAGCTCGAACGCCTCATCGACGCTCCCCCTGCGTTGAACCGCCGTGATCGAGACGAGCGCGTGGAGGAGCACGTCGAATGGCTTCTCGGGGACCACCACCGGCTCGAGCTCTCGTTGGTGGGAGCGGGCGGCGATCACGATTGACTCAATCGCATCGTCGGGGTCCTGGACTAGGATTATCCCCTTGGTCACCTCGCCTATCCGATGGCCGCTACGACCCGCGCGCTGGAGCAGGCGGGTCACCTGGCGGGGGGAATTATACTGGACGACGAGGTCGATGCGCCCTATGTCGAGCCCGAGCTCCATCGATGAGGTGCAGACGATTCCCTTGAGCTCGCCCCCCTTGAGCCCCCGCTCGGCCCGGAGCCGGGTGAAGCTAGAAAGTGACCCGTGGTGTACGCTCAGGGGGAATCGAATGTCCCAGATGCGGAAGCGGCTCGCCAAGATTTCAGCTGTCGAGCGAGTATTCGTGAAAACTAGCGTGGAGCCGTGGTCCTCGATGAGCTTCCGCATCACGCGCAAACGGGCGGCGACCGGGGGGTAGGTGTAGAGTTCCGACGCAAGCCGTTCGTCACGCTTGGTCGGTGTTGGGTAAAAAACATCGAGCTTGAGCTCCCGCGCTACACTCACGTCGACGACCTCGCACGGCCGCCCAACCCCCACGAGAAACCGCGCGACCTCCTGGGGAGAGCCAATCGTGGCCGAGAGCCCGATGAGCTGGAACTCACTCCCGCGGAGCTTGCGCAGGCGCTCGAGTGTGAGGGAGAGCTGGGCCCCGCGCTTGTTGTCCGCGAGCTCGTGGACTTCATCAATTATTACCCACCGCACGCTCCGCAGGTGCTGGCTGAGCCTCCGCCCCATCAAAAAAATTTGTAGCGTCTCGGGGGTCGTGATCAACACATCGGGTGGAATTAGGGCCTGCGCTCGGCGCTCGCGTGCCTCGGTGTCCCCGTGGCGAACCGATATCCGCAGGTCTAAGGCGCGGCACCACCACTCGAGCCGCTCAAGCATGTCCCGGTTGAGTGCCCGAAGGGGGGTGATGTAAACGAGCTTGATTCCCCGCTCGCGCGTGGAGGAGAGAAGGAGCTGGTGGAGCACGGGGAGGAAGGCCGCCTCGGTTTTTCCGGTCCCAGCAGGGGCGATGAGTAGGACGTTTTTGCCCTCGAGGATTTTTGGAATCGACTCGTTCTGCGGCAGGGTGGGCTCAGTGAAGCCTCGCTCGGCCAACAGCTTTCGAATCGGCCTAGCCAGCGCATCGAACACATTGGATTTTCCCGACATCTCAACCAAACTGATTATGTCGAGTGTGCTTATTTCTGAATAGGGTCAGAGGTAGGCTATGTCCAAGCCCAGCTCGCGCCGCATTTTCTCAATCTTTCGCCTGAGCTCGGCGTCGACCTTGCGCTCGCGGCTCGAGAAATGCTCCTTCAGGCGCTTGGTCGTTTCCTGGTACCGCCCCAGCCCCGCCGCGATGATCGCCCGGTCCTTTAACTTTGGGTGGAGGGAGATCAGCCCAAAAGGCATGGGCGTCCCTTGTTCCATGAGCTCGCGGATCTCGTCGTCGACCTTTCTCGCCGCAACCTTCGCGCCCGCGCCGATCAGCTCGTGGGGGCTCTTTAACTCGCCCTTGACCTGCCAGACCCCCAGCCCCGGAGCGTAGAAGAAGAGGTCGTTAAAACCGTACTCATCTCTCCCCGCCAGCACGCGCCACTTCTGGCGGAGCTTGGGGTGGCGCTTGTACCGCCGGCGCATTTCATCCATTACTTCAGCGAGTGATCGAACCGCCATCGTTACCGCCCGTATCGAGCCTCGAAGCCCGAGAACTCCCCGCTGGGCTGCTCCCATTTGATCTCGACGTCGGTGACCCTTGCCCCCGAGGGGCCGCGGTGGCAAAATTCTAGCATGCGCTCTACTGCCCTTTTTTCCCCCTCGAACACCGCCTCGACCCGGTCATCGGGCGTGTTCCGGACCCAGCCCCGCAGGCCCAGCTGCTGCGCTAGCTCGCGGGTGTAGTAGCGGAAGAAGACACCGGTTACATATCCGCTAATGCGCACGTAGGCTCGAGCCTTCATCAATAAAATTTTGGCTTGAAGGGATAATTAATTTTGGTCCGATTCCCCTTCTCTCCAATTAGCCGCTTCCCTCTGACTGCCACTTCATCCTAGCCAACACCTTCGCCAAGCGTGTTCTGAATTCCCTCGCCCCGCCATGAGAGGGATGTTTCAAATAAATAGGCCGAACTCCAATTTGCTTTAATCCAAGTTCTGCTTTTCTCCCAACCGCCAAAATATGAATTGGTTTGACTAATGTCTTTAGCTCTAAAAGAATGCCTGAGTAAAAACTCACCTCCCTCTTTGTTGGGCTGCGAATTGAAAGTATTTCCCCTTGTTTGTATGGATGGAACGGCACGCAATTCCATACGAAGAATTTAGGATGGTATAGCGCCAGGGCTTTCCAGAAGATTGTCGCAGTATTCTCTGCGTAGGGTGATTCACGAACACTGGACTGACGACCCGCAAAATGAAGGTACCCATGGGCGCATAGCTGGGCTTCGCTTGTGAAGGGTACTCCTGAGAATCGGCAACCTCGCGGCCCGGGGGCTTCGCCGACTACTAGGATGGGTGGTCTTTGGGAGAAACTTTCCAAGTAATTCCTCAGGTTCTGTTTTCTGATGTTATTCGCGTTTGGCAAGTCAACGATCGGGTCGCTATCTTTGTACTGATTGAAAAGTATCTCCGTCGATTGAATCGGAAATACTATCTTTTGGAATAGATACCAAATGTCATTTAGGGGCATGGGCGCTTCTTCCTTTTTTGCCGAGTTCAAGGGCTTTTTGATCATCACCTCACCTTGAAACGAATGGATTGCCCCGAATGTAAAACCTCAACTCGCGCTTGAGGTCCCTGTTAACGCCTATGCGGTGGGAACTCGCGACCTCGAAGCGCTTCACCTTACCCTTTACAATGATGAGCTCGCTCCGTGCGTCGGTCAGACCGAGTCCGTGGTGCTCGCGCGTTATCCCCATCGCCTGAGTTAATCTTCCGGGCCCGGAGGTGAGCCCTCGCTCGTTCGAAACCCGTCTCCGCCTGTGCATAAGCTTCACACCAGTTACCGGCTCGAGCGCTCGAATCAGCACCGCTCCGGGAACCCCTTCGCGCTCGGTCGTCACGTTGAACAACCAATTCGCGTGGACCATATACACGAACGCTAGGCCCCCGTGCCACCACATAATCTCGTTGAGCCGTGTGCGCTTGCGCGAGGCCCGCGAGGCCGGGTCTCCCTTGCCGTAGTACGCTTCGACCTCGACGACCTTGCCGTTCGTGAGACCTTCGCTCGCGCGGTGCACGAGCACCTTGCCCAGCAGCTCCCTAGCGACCGTAGCAGTGTCGCGCTCGTAGAAAGCCCGCGGGATGGGGTGCATGCTAACCATCGGCGAATTCGCCAGCAATCGTTATTAAGGTGTCCACCCCAGCTAACGATGGAGGTTGAATATTGAAGCTTGACCCGAGAGTTCGTGAAAAGTACCCCGACTTCGTCGCAGGTTACGTCCTCGTGAGCGGCGTGACCATCGAGCCGACTGTCGAGGGGCTGGTCGAGCGAAAGCGAGAGGTGTTCAACGACCTCAAGGCGCGCTACGGGGCTCTGAACGTGCAAGACCTAGCCGAGGTGAAGGCATACCGCGCTTTATTCAAGGCGATGGGCGCGGACCCCTCGAGCTACCGCCCCGCGCCGGAATATCTGCTTCGCCGGGCGCTCGACGATCGATTCCCCGCCATCAACAACTTGGTTGACGTCTGCCTGCTCGCGACGGTTGAGCACTGGGTGACAGCGGGGGTCTACGACGCCGAGAAGATCAAGGGGGATGCCCTTACCACGCTGGCGGTTAAGACCGAGCCCTTCGAGCTAATCGACGGGCGGAAGCTCAGCCCGAAGCCCGATGAGGTCGTGCTGCGCGACGACAAAAAGCTGTTAGCCGCTTATACGCTCGGAGACGCAAAGGCGGCGATGTTAACCCAAAAGACCTCGAACGTCCTAATCGTGATTTGGAATGCCCCCGGTATCGGGAGGGAGCGGGTAGAGGCCGCGGTCAACGCGCTTGCCACCTACACCCGAAAATACTGCGGCGGACACGTGGAGCGAAGCGAAATCCTTTAGGTTGACGAGATGCACCCGCTGACTTGGCTCGGCACTGCCCTGATCCTCGTGGGCGTTGCCTTCGTGTTGCCCCCCATCCTAGGGAAGGTGATTGACTTATCGCGCATCCCCTCGTGGCTCATCTTCATCTATCGAAGCAATGGTTTCTACTTCGTGACTTCCCCCTTACTAATCGGCCTCTCTGCCCTCTCAGTCATCCTTTATTTTCTAATGAAGTGACCCGCGATCTAGACGTGACGAAGATATCCTCGGCCTAGGCTTAACTAACCGCCTTTGAGCTTTAGGATCGCCCGCGCCAGGTCGCCGCCGCTCTCCTTAAGGGCTTGGATCGCCGCGGCTCGATCGACCCCTGCCTGCTCCATCACCAGCTTCATGTCATCCTCGTTCAGCTCAGATTCCAGCTTCCGCTCGAACTCTTGCCCGCTCACTTGATAGCTTCGCTGACCCGCCATATCGGTGCGTGTCACTTGGGCGTTCGGAATCACGATATCCTTATCAGCAAGCTTGATCACGACCTCTCGGACGCCCTCGAGCTCATCCATCTTAACTCCCATCTGCCGCATCGCCCGCTCCATCTGGCGCCGATCTATCCGCTTGGGTAACATTCATTCGCCTCCGAAACCCCGCCTGACTGCCACAGCTTTTCCGGTTTTAAACGCTATCATTTCCTCACCCGTCAATAAGGCTTTACCGCTCGCTAACAGGCGGTCGCGCGAGTCCACGACGAGCACCTCCTCGGCCGGTCTTATCTCCGGGTCCACCGCCGCGACGTGATTCGCGAACACTGTCTTACCCTGCGCCACGAATGGTGCCGCATCGTCGCTCACCGTTACGCGCAGGCGGGGGGGCTTGAGCGCTTGGTGTACGAGTTTGGCCCCCTTTCGATTGAGCACGATGAAGCCATCAGAAGCGCGGATTGCGCACAATGGTTCTCCTTCAAACCAAACCTGACGAATTCGCCCCCTGCTCTTCACCACTTGAATACCGTCGGGGAAAAGCGCGCGCCCAACCCCACGATCAAATAAGTAGTCTGCTGCTGCACGTAATTTGAATGACTCCTTCATCGTCGGTCCCTGCAAACCATCGCCGTGCAAACTTGACAGCAACAAGTGAAAAAGTTTTGGGCAGCAGGTGTCCTAAATGAAACAGTTTAGAGATTAGCTTGCCCAATTGAAGTGTCTCAGATAGGACATCTAAAATTTAAAGCGCAGACTTTCCGCATCCGATTTTTCCTACTCTCGCATCAATGACCACGTGGTCGACGCCTGGGGCATAACGCTTCACCACGCGCTTGCCCAAGATCTCGACTCCCCGCCCAGCTGCTACTCCCAAAATCCGTTTGATCGGGCGCTCGAAACGCAGCCCCGAAGGGGCGCTCTCGTGGTAGTGGATGACGCCCCCACTGGGTTTGAGCACCTCGAGCGCTAACGGCAGGTACTGGTGTGTCACGTGTAGGATGCCAAGCACCACCCGATCCGCGACACCCCGAGGAGCAACCGCGGAGCAATCACCCAACAGTGGTTTTACGACATGCCCGACCCGGTTCAACCGGATGTTCTCGCGCAGGTAACCGTAAGCGATGGGGTTCAGTTCGGTCGCATAAACCCGGCTCGGCCTCGCGTGTTTCGCGATGGGGATGCTGAACTGCCCGATACCCGCAAACAAATCGACGATGACCTCGCCGGGCTCCACGAGCTTCGACAATCTCGCGCGCTCGTAAAGATTTCCCGGTGAGAACATCACCCGCGCGACATCGAGCTTGAACCAACAGCCCCCCTCGCGGTGAACGGTCTCCGTCGACGGGTCGCCTGCGATGACCTTCAGCCTCGGCTCGCGGTGCCTCCCCGCAATCGCGCCCTCTCGGAGCGCGACCGTGTGGACATTTTTTAGTTCGAGCAACGCATGCGCGATGTCCGGTGTCCTGTGCATAAGCTCGGGCGGCAGGGAGACAATTACGACATGCCCCACCCGGTCAAAACCCGCGGGTAAAAGCTCAAGTTCCTCACTCGTTAATTGATTCCCGAGGGCTGCGCGCAGGTAACCCATAGAGGGCACTTTCAATGCTTGGCTCGTTTTCGTCTGGCCCTAGGCTTGACTACACCTATCACTTCCAAAAACCTTCGTCCAACCTTGCAGTCGATTTCAGCCTTAAGGGCCCTTTTTGAAACCCTACCGAAAGCCCTTAGCAGAATTGTCGCTCCCGCCATCCGCGCATGTCCGCCCGCCGTGCCAATCGGGAGGAATGCCTGTTTGAGCACTTGTCCCAAGTGCAGCGACACATCGTTTGTCCGAGCCGAAGCGTAGACAGCATCACCGCAAATTCCGTAGACGAACGCGGTCATCACCCCCTCGCGCTTCAGTAGAAAGTCCGCGGTCAGAGCAATTAGGTCGCGGTCCTTGACTTCACCCACGTAGGTTATTAGGTATCCTCCCTTGAGTTTGCTCCCCTTGATGGCTCGCGCGAGCACGTCGAGGGCCTCGGGGGAAACCGCGGGAGACTGGATTCTCCCAACCAGATCGAGATCAGCCAGCTTCATGAGGTGCTCGAAAGCGTCGAAGTCGGTGGGAGTTGTCCCCCGCGTGAAGTTCTGGGTGTCGGTGAGAATCCCGATCACGAGCGCAGCTGCAGTTGCCCTATCTACCTCGACCATGGCGTACCTAAGATAATTCGTTAAAAGAGTCGATGCAGATCCCACCTTCGTGATATCCTGATACCTTGCTCCTACTTCGCTGGAGGGCACGGTGTGATGATCAATCACTATCGTAGGCAGAATTTCCTTTGGTAGGGCGCAGTTGGCGTGGGTCGCAACATCAACAAGCGCGAAAGCCCTATATCTGTTGAAATTGACATACTTTGCTCGTTTAAGGTCTAACTCAAGCAAGTTGACGAGGGCTCGGTTTTGCGGGTGCCCGATGTCCCCATCATAGATGATGTCGGCGTCAATCCCGAACGCCTTTGCGTAACGTTTCAGCGCCACACCGCTCGCGATCCCGTCTGGGTCGGGGTTCGTTTGGAGCACAATCGCCATTCGCCCTCCGCTGTATTCCTGGAGCAGCGCGCGCAGGCGCTTCTCCTTCGCCATTCCCTTCAGCTCCTCAAACCTACTGAGGGCGAAGTTCGCGAGAATCTGGGATGAAGGTATGGCATCGCTGGCGCCGAGTCGCTTCGCCTCCACCGTCTCCGCCTCGTCCAGAACTCGAGTGACGACTACGGGGTCTATCTTCAGCTCCGTCCTCAAGCGATTGATCGTCCCCAGCGTCCGCTCGGTAGCTAGGAAATCTGGAACCATGAGAAGTACGACCTCCGCTCGCGAGATTCCGGCGTCTTTGAGCACCTTGGACAGACAAAAGTCACCCATGAAAGTGCTAAAGCCCATCTTTGTGAGCGGTTCGATTTTTTTATCGTCCTTATCGACCACCACTAGCTCCACGCCACGCTCCTTGAGCCTGCTCGCCACCGAAAACCCGACATCACCGCAGCCGAGCACGAGGTACATTCGTTCACCGCGCATACTTATTGGGACCGCATATATATTGGCTCACTGGTGAGCCGGATGAAACAATTCGTGGTGGCCGAGCTCTCGGTGGTGCCGATCGGGACTTCAGGCACGGGTTTGAGCGATTACATCGCGGCTGCCCTACGCGAGGTCAAGAAGGCTGGAGTGAAGTACCAACTCTGCCCTACGAGCACGGTCTTTGAGGCCGACCTAGAGACCGTACTGGAGGTCGCGAAAGCCGCCCACCGGGCCGTCATCGGCGCTGGTGCCAAGCGCGTGATCACGACGCTCCGCATAGATGAGCGTTTGGACCAGCCCAGAACGATAGAGGAGCGCGTCGAGCGGGTGGCGGCCAAGGCCAAGTAAACGGAAGAGAACCTCGCCTAGCCGAGCTTGAACGATATCTTTATAAGGCAGTTTTACCCCTAAAAATTCAATCCCGTTGGTGATGCTCATGGAATTTTGCCCAAAATGTGGCAGCATGCTTATCCCCACGAAGGTCCAGCGCTCGAAGCGACTGACCTGCCCGCGCTGCGGCTATAAAAGCAAGATAAAGAAGCGTGCGGCCTACAAGATCAGCGAGAAGGGGAAGGATGCAAAGGAGATCCTCGTCATCGTCGAGAAGAAGAAAAAGAAGAAAAAGCCCGCCGAACGGGAGTTCGAGCTGGAAACCCCCGAGTACTCCGAGGAGGTTTACGAGGGGGAATAGCTAAGCCCTTACCGCGGCCCCCTCAAGTGCATGAGCACACGTGCACGAACGTTTTTTTGACATCCTCGGGATCGCCTTGAACAACAACTTTTGAACTCGACCGATGTTCTCCTTCATCAGCTCGGCAACTTCCGTGTGGGTAAGCTTCGCTTTCGAGATGCCTGCCGCGAAGTTCGTCACGACCGCAACCGCCGCATAGCATATCTCGAGCTCCCGGGTCAGCACGCACTCCGGCACATTCGTCATCCCCACGAGGTCGCAGCCCAACCGACGCAACGCTCTGACCTCAGCAGCCGTCTCGAAGCGCGGGCCCTCGGTGCACCCATAAGTCGCGCGGGGGTGGAGCTTGAGCTTGAGACCCCTGGCCGACTCAAGTAGGACATCTCGCAGCTCAGGACAATAAGGCTCGGTTACATCGACATGCACGACGCCTCCTTCGCCTCCCTCGTAAAAGGTCTGGGGACGCCGTTTTGTGAAGTCGATGAACTGGTAAATGAGCGCGAGTTCGCCTGGCCGCATTCGGGGATTGAGCGAGCCACAAGCGGTCGTCGCGAGCACCCGCTTTACCCTCAGCTCGCTGAGCGCCCAAATGTTCGCGCGATAATTGACGAGGTGGGGTGGCACGGTGTGCCCCTTGCCGTGGCGGGGTAAAAACGCGACTCGGCGCCCACCCAGCCTGCCGATGGTGATCTCGGGCGAGTTGCCATATGGCGTGCTAACGACGGTAGTGCTCGCCCCCTTAAGAGCCTCTACCGAATAAACACCGGAGCCGCCAATTATCGCGATCTCCGCCCTCATTTTCCAAACCTTCGCTCTCGCCCCTGGTAGGTGCGGATAGCGCGCAGGAATTCGATCTTGTTGAACTCGGGCCAGTTCGCCTCGCAGAAGTAGAACTCGCTGTAAGCCGACTGCCAGAGCAGGAAACCGCTCAGCCGCTCCTCCCCGCTGGTGCGGATGATCAAGTCAGGGTCGGGCAGGCCAGCGGTGTAGAGGTGGCTATTTATAATGCTTTCGTCGACATCGCTCGGCTTGAGCTCGCCCCGCTCGATGCGCTCGCATATTCGCCGGACCGCCTCGGCGAGCTCGGCCCTGCCGCCGTAGCCAACAGCGATGTTTAGGGTGTATCCATCGTAGCCCTGAGTTGCCTCTTGCGCTTCCTCGATCGCTTCCCTTACCTGCTTGGGTAAACAACTCAGATCGCCTATCGCACGGACGCGTATTTTGTATTTATGAATGCGCTCGTCCTTCACCACCTTTTTGAACCTCTCGACAAACAGATCCATGAGCACTTTTAACTCCTCGCTGGAGCGGTTGAAGTTCTCGGTTGAAAAAGCGTAAATCGTGATGTGCTTGATGCCGAGTCCCTGACACCACCCCAGCACTTCCTCGAGCTTCTTCGCCCCAAGCGAGTGCCCCTGCAGCTTATCCAGCCCCGCCTTCTGCGCGAAGCGGCGGTTGCCGTCCAGAATTATCGCCACGTGCCGCGGGATGTTCCCCCGCCGCATTACCTCCTCCAACAACTGCTGCTCGTAGTACTTCGCCGCCATTGCCTGCAGTCTAGCCACGCCAGGTAATTTTGCTATCGGGAGCTTTTCGATAACCAAGCAATCCCGAAACAACTTCTCTGTGCGGCTTTAAACTTTTAGGGCTCCGCCTGAACGGCTTAATTTTTTGGCCAACGCTTTTTTTACCTAAATTTCCTGATTTTTTTCTAAATTTCTATAAAATACGTCGAAAAACTCAAAAACGAAAAATTTTTAACGATGAATGATGAAAATAAAACAATTTTTGGAGGCTGATCGGGGAGGGGGTGAATAATCCTCCTAGGGTAGAAAACGTGGTGTACGTAAACAAAATCGAGCTCCGGGGCTTCAAGTCATTTGGAAATTCTAAGGTAAGCATCCCCCTCTCGAGGGGTTTGACGGCCATCGTCGGGCCAAACGGTTCAGGTAAGAGCAACGTCGTCGATGGGCTCTGCTTCGTGCTGGGCAGGATGAGCGCAAAGCTCATGCGCGCCGAGCGATTCTCTGATCTCCTTTTTAACGGGGGCAACGGCCAGCGCCCGGCTCCTTTCGCCGAGGTCTCGCTCCATTTCAATAATGAGGACAGCACGCTGCCCATTAATTCGACTACGGTAGTGATATCTCGAAAGGTGGACCGAAGCGGCAAATGCGTGTACCGGATAAACAGAAAGCGCTCCTCGCGACAGGAAATCGTTGACCTGCTCTCGAATAGCCTGTCCAGCCCCGGGGGGTACAACTTCATCATGCAGGGAGACGTCGACCGCTTGATAAAAATCGACTCATTCGACCGCCGTATAATCATCGATGACTTAGCGGGGGTCGCGGAGTACGATGAAAAGAAGCAGCGATCGCTTTCGGAACTCCAGCGCGTCGAAACCAACCTCAACTCGATGAACGCCATCCTCGGAGAGATTTCGGCACAGATGGAAAAGCTCCGATCCGAAAGAGAGGGCGCCATTCGCTACAAGGAGCTAAAGCAGGAGTTCGGTCAAATTCGAGCCGCGCTCCTCAGCGTTCGGCGTGTCGCCTGCCGTAGAAAACTTTCCCAACTGCAACAGAGGATAAAAACGAAGGAGGAGACGCTGCAAGAGCTGCGCGGCAAACGTCGGGGAATTTTGGAGGAAGCTGGGGGCTATGATCGAGAAGTCGAGCGTCTGGAAAAACTTATAGAGGAGAAGCAGATTACAGACGCGTTTGCGGATGCTGGAAAAATACGCGAACGTCTCAAACTGCTCAACGAAATGCTTAACTCGACAGCAGGGGAGCGCACGAGAATAGAGGGTGAAATTGCCGACCTTATCACTCGCATCAAAAAAATTGCCCCCCATGAGAAGCGAGATATCTCACCCGAAAAAATAGCCTCGCTTTCTTCAAAGTTCGAAAATCTTTGCGTGAGGTTTAACACGCTGACTCAAACCCTCGATTCAAGCAAATCGCGCGCTGAAACTGAAAAAGCGCTTCAGGAGCTCCGCGAGGTTCTTGATGACCTACGTTCCGTCCTAGGTGACTTTTCCAGATATTTCGGGCAAATCTCAGAGCTTCTCGAGGGCGCGACATCGCTCGGGAAGTCAAACGAGTCTGAAACGGGGGCCCAACTTCGGCGCCGCCTAATAAGCTTGGAAGCTGTGCACTCCCAGCTGGACGATAGGCTGAAACAACTACAACAACAGACCCAAGAAGCCCAGACTGAGCTCGGGAGAGCCACCGCGCTGGAAGAGGAGGAACGGTCTTCGATCGGGGCTCTTCGCGGGGAAAGGGAAAAACTTCGAAGCAGGGCCGGAAGCCTCAAGGAGAAAGCAGGTCGTCTAGAGAATACGATAGGGCAACTCGGCGATGAATTACAGGCATGCAGGGTCGAGGAGGCCTCGCTGCGGCCCCAACTCGAAACCATTGAAGGGGAGCTAAAGCAAGTCAAGATAAGGGTTGAAATCGTCCATGATGTCGACCGGACCAAGCTCGAACGAAGAGTTGAAACTTTAGAAGCAGAGCTCGAGGCGCTCGGTCCCGTGAACTTCCGGGCTATCCAAGATTTTAGAGATGCTGAACGCCGTTATAACTCCGAAAAATTAAAGCACGACAAGCTGGTCGCGGAGAAGCAGGCCCTCCTTGATTTCATGCGGGAGATAGATGAGAAGAAAAAAGAAGTGTTCATGCAAACTTTCAACGAGCTCTCACAACACTTCAGCAAGATTTTCAGCGAACTATCGCCGGGAGGCGTGGCGAGGCTGACCCTAGAAAACGAAGAGAAACCATTCGAGGGCGGGCTCGAGATCGAGGCCAAACCAGCTGGCAAGGAAATCACTCGGGTGGGGATCCTCTCGGGCGGGGAAAAAGCATTAACCGCGCTCGCTTTTATCTTCGCCCTCCAGCGCTTCCGACCCACCACCCTCTACGTGCTTGATGAGATCGACGCCCACCTCGACCCCCAGAACCTTCATCGTGTCGCGGAGATGATTCGCCGATCCACGCGTGAGTCGCAAGTCATCCTCGTCACGCTACACGATTCAATGATGTCTGCGGCCGACCGTTTGTTCGGCGTCACAATGGATAAGAGCGGGGTGTCCCGCCTGTTTTCAGTGGAGCTAGCGGGGCTTGCAGCGTGAGGTGAAAAGATGGTGACAATCGCCGATCAACCCTTCCAAATCTTGCTCGGACTGGTGCAGGAGCACAAGCTCGACCCGTGGGATGTCGACATTGAGAAGCTCGCCGGTGTTTACTTGCAGCGCGTGCAGGAGATGCAGGAGTTCGACCTTCGTGTCTCGGGACGGACGCTGCTCTCGGCTTCGGTGCTCCTGCGGATGAAATCCGATTTTGTGCTCAACGGGCGGGGAGGGTCGGCCGCAGAGGAGGAGCTCGAGGAAGTGTTCGACCTCGACTTGCCGGAGCTCGGGCAAGTGACCATCGTGCAGCGCTCACCACGCAAGATCTCACTCCTCGATCTCTTAGGCTCGCTGCAGGATGCACTCAAAGATATCCCGGCGCGGAAACCCCTCCAAAGGAGGAAGCTGGAAAAAATCATGCAGACGCTCAGCGAGTATCACATAAACATCGAGCGGTACCTCGATGAGTTATATCAGCGAATAAAAAGTCTCGGCGCCTCAGGGCAGGAGGTCCCGCTCTCGGCGCTCGTCCTCGAACGGACTCGGCTCGCGGTGGCCAGGACCCTTCTCCTCTTACTGTTCCTCAGCATTCAGGGCAAGGTGGTGCTGCAACAGCCTGAACCATTCGGTGAAATATTCGCCTCCGTGCCGGCGGGGGAGGAGTAGCATGGGAGCTAAGGAAGATTTATCGATTATCGAAGCCGCCCTCTACGTGGCAGACCGCCCGTTGACTCTAGGCGAGCTGCGAGAGATTCTGGGAACATCGTCTGAGACCTATGCGCGCAAGCTCGTGGAGGAGCTCATCGCTGAGTACGGAAAGCGTGGGGGTCCGCTCGTGCTCGCTGAGACCTCGAAGGGAACCTTTTCGCTCCGCCTCCGCGAGGAGTACATGCCTAAGCTAGAGGGGGTGGTGCCCAAAGCTAGGCTCTCGCGGGGGGCATTGAAGACCCTCGCCATGATCGCCTACAAGCAACCAGTCTATCAAGCGAGGCTCGCTGACCTCCGGGGAAGCCGAGTTTACGATCACGTTAAGCAGCTGGGGACGCTTGGCTTTATCGAATCCAAGCCCTTTGAACGTACGAGGGTGCTCCGGACCTCACGGAGGTTCGCTGGCTACTTCGGCTTCGATGACGATATGGACAAAATCCGTGAGCGAATTGAGGAACTCATGCGATAAGGACTTTTTTATACCTGTGCACAGAAGAGTTGCAAGCGGTGCTTAAATGGCCAAGTGGCAGGGTAGGTCGCTGAAGAAGTCGAGCGGGGGACGAAAATGGGCCAGCCGGAAGAAGCGCAGGCGGGAGATGGGGAGTGAGCTCGTCGAAACCAAGCTCGGCCCGACAAAACGAATCGAGCGGCGTGCCCTCGGTGGCAACATAAAAACCAGTTCGCTCGGTGCCGATATCGCTAACGTCATGGACCTAAAAACAGGAAAAGCAAAAAAATCGAAGATACTCACGGTCGTCGAGAATCCCGCTGACCCACACTTCGTCCGCAGAAATGTCCTGACGAAGGGGGCGATAATCGAAACCGAACTCGGCCGCGCGCGCGTGACCAACCGACCTGGACAAAGCGGCAGCATCGATGCCGTGTTGCTCGAGGCCAAACCCGTTGAAGCCGAGAAACCCGCTGAGAAGCCAGCAGTACCCGAAGAAAAGTCATAACATTTGTTGTTTTCCTTTACCTACTACGTGCACGACCTTCCATCTTCGCTTTTTCAGCTCCCTTGCTATGAAGCGACGATGGCATGCGCTTGGGCTGGATTCAACGCACATGATTGCTGAGGGCTTCTCGCGCGCGAGTTTCATCAGTTCCTTCAACGCTTGCTTGAACTCATGGGTCCGAGCGTAGACCCCGTAGCCCCCACGATATCCGCCGAGCTCTCGGATGTGGACATAACCTATCCCCGTTGTAGGGAGGGTCCGCTGCAGGCTCTCCTTCACGAACTCCGGCCACTTTGATGTCGGAAAGCGTCGGACATCGATGATGAGCTCGATACCGAAGCGCTTGAGGAGCTCCACAAAGTCGTCGAACTTGCGGTTCCCATAACCGACCGTGAATATCTTCGGCATATGAGGTGCCCTGTCACAGCTGTGACATATTAAGCCCCAAGTTTTTTAAAACAGCCAACCGAACTTCGTGCGATTAGCATGCCCCAAATCCAAGTAACGTTAACCCCCGCCGAGTCGAAGCGGCTAATCGCGAAAGCGGTGACCACCCTCCCCGAGGTTAGACAAGCGCTTCGAAGAGGGACGATTGTCATTGGGCTGGGCACAACCAACGCCCGCGTCGCCGAGGAGTTGCTCGGGAGGAAAATTGAGCGTGGAAAATTCGTGGCGGGCGTAGTTCTGCCGAAGGGAACCTGTGTCATCCCCCGCGAGCAACGCAGGGGCGGGATCATCGTCCACAGGGGCAAGCCCATCGAAACCAAGTCCGACGATGTACTCCCCCAGCTCACGGCCGACGATGTCTTCATCAAGGGTGCCAACGCGCTCGATGCCAGCGGCACGGCGGGAGTTCTCTTGGCATCGCGCCGAGGAGGCACGGTGGGCAAGGCGCTGGGGTTGGTGGTAGCGCGGGGCGTGAACCTCATCATCCCCGTTGGGCTCGAGAAGTTCATCCCAGGCTCGATCCAAGGGGTCTCCAAAACTGCTGGAATCTTTCGTGCTAGCTACGCCACCGGCTGCCCCCTAGGCATCATGCCCGTTGTGGGGAAAATCATCACCGAGCTCGAGGCCTTCGAAATCCTGACGGGTGGGGAAGCCATCCCCATGGGCAAGGGAGGCATCTCGGGTGCCGAGGGGAGCATTACCTTGCTCGTTCGAGGGACACCTAAACAGCTCGGGAAGGCCCGAAGACTGGTAAATGGCATAAAGGGCGAACTGGGTACGAAAGTGGAAACCGAATGCAAAACCTGCAATCAACAAGATTGTTGGCTCAGAAAGAGTTAGCCCTTTCCCTCATAAGTGCGAGGTTTGGATCGGCGTTCGGTGGTCGGCCCCGCTAGACTGCCCGTTACCACCTCGTCGACGCTGTGGACGACGCCGCCCCACTCCTCAATCGCAGAGCGTATTATACCATAATCTAGCTTACCTTCAACGGTGACCTTGAGGGACTCGGTGTCCTTGTCGATCTCGATGAGCGTCACGTTCACCCCGTCGACGCCCGGCACCGAGCTGAGTTTCGTCGCGAACTCCGGCAGTGTGGGGCTGTGCGGCTTAAGCACATCGAGTACAAGCCTGCGAAGCTTTCGGGCACGGGACCTTCTAATTCTAACCATTCAATCCTCACCTCATAATGAACCTCTGATTGCTTAAGAATTTTCATGCTTGCCGAGAGGCAGCCAACCGTGTCTTTTAAATAATACGAAAAGCTTAAATATCGATATATGAACCCATTTTTAAATTTTTGGAGGATCAAATGCGCAAGTTAGGTAAGGTCATCCACCTCACCAATCGCGGGCTCGTGCTGCGCGCCGAGCATGTGCCAAATCTCGGTGGAGCGGTATACGATGGCGCAGGCGAGCGCATAGGGAGCGTGCTTGACCTGTTCGGGCCCGTCGCGGCGCCCTACGCCGTGATAAAACCCGCCCGAGGGCTCACTCAAGCCGGCCTCGGGAAGCTCATCGGTGGGCCCCTATATATGGGGGAGAGATATGGAAAGACCCGAAAAGCATAAAAAGTGCCCGGAGTGCGGAAGCGAAAAGCTCGTGCGTGACTACGAGCGCGCCGAGCTAGTGTGCGCTGGGTGCGGCTTCATCATCCACGACAAGATTATGGACATGGGACCAGAGTGGAGGGCCTTCGACCAAGAGCAGCGGGAGCGCCGAGGGCGGGTTGGAGCACCTATGACCTTCACGATTCACGATAAAGGATTGTCAACGATGATCGACTGGCGAGACCGTGACTCGCACGGGAAGGACCTGACGCCCAAACGTCGCGCTCAGATTTACCGCCTGCGAAAGTGGCAGCGCCGAATTCGGGTCTCCGACGCGACCGAGCGCAACCTGGCCTTCGCGCTCTCGGAGATCGACCGGATGTCCTCACACCTGGGTCTGCCCCGAAACGTGCGTGAGGCTGCGGCGGTCATCTACCGGCGGGCTGTTGAAGAGCGATTGATTCGAGGGCGTTCGATCGAGGGCGTTGCCGCAGCGGCCCTCTACGCTGCCTGCCGGGAGTGCAAGGTTCCCCGGACGCTCGACGAAATTGCAGATGTCTCGCGGGTGACCAAGAAGGAAATCGGGCGAAGCTACAGGTTCATCGCTCGTGAGCTACTCATTCACCTGCGCCCGACGAGCCCGACGGACTACATCCCGCGTTTCGGGTCTGAGCTGGGGCTTAGCGGCGAGGTCCAGTCGAAAGCTATCGAGCTGCTCAAGGAGGCGACGAAGAAGGGGCTGACCTCTGGGCGGGGGCCGACGGGTGTGGCGGCTGCGGCAATCTACATCGCGAGCGTGCTGTACGGCGAGCGGCGGACGCAGCGGGATGTGGCAGATGTGGCGCGAGTGACGGAGGTCACCGTGAGAAACAGGTATAAGGAACTTTGCGAGAAGCTGGGGCTAGATGTTGAACTTTAGAGCTTTGTTTTTCCCTTATTTTTACTTTTAATGCATTTTTCCCCTTTGTTTTTTTGAATACTTTCGGTACCCCTGGCTCTGGACGCCTGCGGAAGGCAAAAGTAGCACTGGCTCAAACGTTTAATCGATGCCGCGCGGAACCTACGTGCTCCTCACCCACGTGCCCTACAATCTCGTGCTGAGCATTGGCGAGCTCGGCAATCGCTCCTTTAAGGCGGGCTACTACGCCTACGTCGGCTCGGCTCTCGGCGGCCTCGATGCACGTGTCGGGCGCCATCTGAGGCAAAAGAAGCTCGCGCGCTGGCACATCGACTACCTACTCGCTCGAGCCCGTGCGGTCGATGTCGTCGTCGCAGAGAGCGAGGAACGAAAGGAGTGCGCGGTCGCAGGGGAGCTCGCGAAGAACCTCTCAAGCATCCGGGGTTTCGGCTCAAGCGATTGCAAGTGCGAGAGCCACCTCTTCTACAGTCCGGACCCCCACGAGCTGCTCCGACAGGTTTTGCTCGGGTTCAAAGCTTGTGGGCTCAAGCCGAAAAAAGGTGTTAGATATGGCTAAGCAACGGCGTGAGCGAAAGCGCGAGCATTTTTACCGCATGGCGAAGCGGTCGGGCTATAGGTCGAGGGCATCCTTCAAGGTAAAACAGCTGAATAAACGCTACAATCTGTTACAACGTGGCGATGTCGTCATCGACCTGGGGGCTGCCCCCGGGGGGTGGCTCCAGGTGGCGCGTGAGGAGGTTGGCGAAGAGGGGTTCGTGCTGGGCGTAGACCTTCAAGAGATCGCAAAACTCCCCTATGAAAACGTTAAAACCATCGTGGCGGACATCACCGACGCCTCGACACCAGAACTGACCGGAAATAACCTTCCTCGCGCAGCAGATGTGGTACTCTCCGATGCATCGCCAAAAATCTCGGGGATCTGGAGTGTCGACCATGCTCGCTCAGTTGAACTCGCTCGCGCCGCACTAGCGATCGCCGGGCGGGTGCTGGCGCCGGGCGGGAGGTTACTCGTCAAGGTCTTTCAAGGTGAGTTCTTCGAGGACTTCGTGGGTGAAGTTAGGAAAAAATTTGAATTCGTAAAGATTTCCAAACCGCTCGCCTCGCGCAAGGGGAGCGCCGAGGCCTACGTCATCGCCAAAGGATTCACGCACTTTTGAAAATTTTGACGATTTCATCCATGGGCGCGTTGGTCCTGAAGCCTGTGCCGGAGAAATGGGTGCGCGAAGCGAAGTAACCTCGTTCCCGAAGCTTTCCTATTAGTACAATAATTTTTGGTGGTGAAGCTCCCGCGCGCTTCGCGAGCTCGTGCATGTCGTAAAACATCGGTGGCCCATCAGCTTCCTCGACACAGCGAGCCAAAAGCACGAGCTCCTGTTGCCCAAATTTAAAGTTTCGCTTCGCCAGATCTCCCGCAACCCTATGGACGAACGCTAGGTCTATTAACCCCCCGAGCCAGAGCGGGCCTGCATGAATAAATTCGTTGCCGCACTCGCACGAACTCTGTAACCCGGCCGCCGTGCCTTGGGTGAACTTCCTTCGTCCACAAGCGCTGCAGTGCGACACGTATCCTTGCTGTGCCAAGAGCTCGTCCGCAAAACTTGGACTCCTCCGCGCTCGCAGGTAAACCCTGAAGTAGTGTCTCGTGGCATGTGCAAGCACAGGTGCGAGTGCTAGTTCGTGCTTTCCCGCGACGCGCTGAACGAAACCAACGAGAATCCGTATGCCAAGCTCGTGGCAGTACTCCGTCTTGAGCGGCCTAGCGCCATATCTCCGCAAACATGCTTTCGCGTGGGTCCCAGAGAGCGGTGCGGTGTCGGTCGCAGTTACGGCTAGCATGCCCCTCCGGGCGAGCGCGGCACATGCTGCATCGACGAATGGCGCGGGCGAACCGAACGGGTCGAGGTCCACGTAGTTGAACCTACCGCGGTTCTCCCATAACAAAACATTCGCATCCTCGTTCCGTACCTCGACAAGCGAAGCCAGACCGTTGAGCTCGACATTTCGCTTGGTCAACTCGGACGCCTCTCGAGAGCGATCGTTGGCGATGACCTTTGCGACGCCATCAACTTCTTTAGCATAGCGCAGCCCGCGGACCCCAACGCCAGCAAGTGGATCGCAAACCCGGATGCTGCCCAACTCACCGGCCAAAACTTGCACAGCCGAAACCGAGATATCACGACAGAGTTCCATGTGAGGGTTGTAAAAGACAGGCGCAAGCGATGGTGCGTAGTCCCCCGCCCGGGTGCGGAAGTGCTCAAGCTCAGGCACCTCAAGCTTCGTCGTGCCCTCGGTTATAAATTGGGTGGGCATGTGCTCGCCAGCAGCAATTTTCCCGCATGAAGTTTAGAGTTTATCCCTCGGATGTTCGTCCCAGACCCGGCGAAACCAAAATCAATCGCCTTTTAAAAGGATAACCGAAGCTATTTAATAAACTTTGAGGGAACTTTAAAAAGGAGCATCGATGTTTAAAAAAATACAAAAAAGCAGGGAGGGCATTGGAGGGCTTTTGTCTGCACTAAGACCCAAGCGGGAGAGAGGAATCAGAATTGAGCCCAAGCGATCTACTGTTATCGGCGTCTTTTCCTGCAAGGGCGGCGTCGGAAAGACAACTACCGTGGCAAACATAGGCATGTACCTTTCAGAACGCATGAAAGACAACATCTTGGCTGTGGATGCCAACCTCACCGCGCCCAACCTCAACCTGCACCTCGGTGAGTTTAACCCCAAAGTCACAATTCACGATGCCCTCGCCGACGAGTTACCGATCCAGAAAGCGGTCATGGAATACCATGGTCTGCCGGTCCTCCTCGGCTCAATTGCTTACGGCGAGCAAATTCACCTCGTCGATCTCAGGGGGCAGCTCGAGCCACTGAAGGAAAAGTATAAGGTGATCCTCATCGACTCCGCGCCCGGGATCGGGAGCGAGGTGGTCGCCGCGATAAAGGCGTGCGATGAAATCATCATCGTCACCAACCCCACAATCCCTACCATCGCGAGCACCCTCAGGACCTTCCGTGCGGCGGAACAGCAGAAGGTTCCTATAATAGGAATAGTCGTGAATATGGTGCGAAAGGAGCCATTCGAGCTCCCGATCGGGGATGTGAGAAAAGCTATGGGATGGCCGATCCTCGCGGTCGTGCCCGAGGACCGAAAGGTTCGTGAGTCCACCGCGGCTGGAATTCCAGTCGTGCGTTATTTTCCCAAGTCCCCAGCCGCACGGGAGTTCGGGAAACTTGGCGAATCCCTGATTGAACGTATCACGAAAGGTTAATCCACGAACGACGCTTGCGCAACTGTTGCTCTTGTCCGATTTGTTCTAATCTTCTGAGCGCCGCCAACTCGGCTTCGCTCACTTGCCCAGGCGCTCTAGCCTGTGGCTCTTGCAATGGCACGCCTATATGCCTGACCCTCGTCCTGATTGGCTCGCGCTCGAGTTGTTTAAGCCGTTTAAACATAACACGGTACCTCGATGGCCTCGCCAAGCGGTAGGCCATCGCGAAACCAATGACACCTGCCGTCATAAAGAACGCCGCGTATAGGAATGGCGGGGACTGAGTTGGCGGCGGTACGGTGGGTGTGTCCCATGGAGTGGGTGTGCCCGATGGGGTGGACGTGGGCGCGACCATTGGCTCCCCTGCGACCGCGAACATCGAGAACCCAGACGTGGTCGCCTCGTAGTGGAAGTAGGTAGAGTCAGCGCCAATCATCTCCGACGGCAACCTCTGCCATGCTCCTCTATACCTAAGCAGTCGGATCGTGCCCTCATCGATGTCCATTTCGGCTATCCAAGATCTCGGCACTTTGAACTTGATCGTGGCTCCACTGATGTGAACGGTGTCGATAGTCGTGCTAAGGTCAAAGTAGATGTACACGTGTGAAGCAATCTCCCCTACCCCTGCTGGCTTGGCCGGGTGCATTTTAACATCTACTCTGGCACCTGACACATCGCTCGTTGTAGTTATCCTCACCCCAGTCACGGTTATCGCATGCCGCGTGAAATCGGCTGAACCACTCCTACCGGCTGTTATCGTGCCTATCGTTACGGTCAGCGCCCCTTTCAGAGGTGGAAGCACGGTTTCGAGGATGATCGGATAAGTGGTCGGCGTGGAGGGGACAACCGTGTCGATAACAAATGTCCAAGTTGATGACTCATTCTCACCAACCGCGTTGATCGCGAGTACCTTCCACGAGTAGTTCTCGTCCGCGAGGCCTGCTGAGATGGTGTATGTGTTATTGGTTGCCCCAAGGAGGACGTTCTCCTCGGGAGAGGAGAAGTCTGCATCATCATCAACGAGTAGCCTGTGACTATCCGCGTTCTCGCCGACGGTCCACTCTAAGTATGGGGTACTGTCATTCGTTGTTGTTCCGTCCGCGGGCAAGTTAAGCGTCGGTTGCCCAGGTGGCGCTAGGATCGTGAACTTGAAGTAATCGGCCCATGAGCTTGGGTTGTTCGCAGCATCAACGGCGCGCACGCGCCAGTAGTACACGCCACCCGATGCGAAGGTGTAAATAAATGAGTTGTCCGCGAGCCCGGTGTTCTCGTGCACATAGAGTGAGGTGAAGCTGGTCTCGTTATCGATCTGAATGTCATAGGTCACGCCCGCCTCGGGATCGGTCCACGTGAAGGTCTGGGTAAGAGTGCTCTCCACGGCGTCGTTCTCGGGCGACACCAGCATTGATGTCGCAGGTACGATGGTATCTATCAGGAAGGTCCAAGTTAATGACTCATTCTCGCCCCGCGCATTGATCGCAATTACCTTCCACGAGTAGTTATCATCGGGTAGGCTGTTTTCATCCGCTATTGTGTAGTAATTATCAAGCACAATTCGATTCTCTTCAGGGGATGAGAAATCTGAATTGTTGTCGACGAGCAGGCGATGGTTATCCGCGTTCGCGTCGGCTGTCCACTCCAAAGTCGGGGTGTTGTCGTTCGTTATTGCTCCGTCCGTCAGCAGGTATAGCGGCGGTTGCCCAGGTGGCGCTAGGATCGTGAACTTAAAGTAATCGGCCCATGAGCTTGGGTTGTTCGCAGCATCAACGGCGCGCACGCGCCAGTAGTACACGCCGTCCGATGCGAAGGTATAGATATATGAGTTGTCCGCGAGCCCGGTGTTCTCGTGCACATAGGGTGAGGTGAAGCTGGTCTCGTTGTCGATCTGAATGTCATAGGTCACGCCCGCCTCGGGATCGGTCCACGTGAAGGTCTGGGTAAGAGTGCTCCCTACAGCGTTGTCCCCGAGGGACACCAGCGTTGGTTTCGCAGGTGCGATGATATCGATCAGGAAGGTCCAGGTAGCCGAGTTATCGCTCACGTTGTTAACGGAATCGCGAGCTCTAACCCTCCAGGAGTAGTTCTCCTCCGGCAGGGCGGATGAGGTGTAGTAATTGTCCGTGACCGTGACGTTAACCTCTGGCGAGGAGAAGTCGGAATCGTTATCTACGAATAGGTCGTAGTTCTCCGCATCAGCGATACTTGACCACTCGAAGTAGACCGTGTTGTCGTTCGTCACGGTTCCATCTGCAGGTAAGTATGGGGTCGGGGCGGATGGCGCTACGGTGTCGACCCTGAAGGTCCAGGTGGCCGAGTTGTCGCTCACATTGTTAACGGCATCGCGAGCTATGACCCTCCACTTGTAGTTCTCTTCCAACGAGAGAGATGTAGTGTAGTAATTATCTGTGACCGTGACGCTAACCTCTGGCGAGAAGAAGTCAGAATCGTCGTCTATGAATAGGTCATAGTTCTCCGCATCGGCAATGCTTGACCACTCGAAGTAGACCGTGTTGGTATTCATCGAGGTTCCATCAGCAGGTAGGTATGGGGTCGGGATGGAGGTGGCAACCGTGTCGATGACAAATGTCCAAATTGATGACTCATTCTCACCATCCGCGTTGATCGCGATTACCTTCCACGAGTAGTTCCCGTCCGCGAGGCCTGGTGCTGAGATGGTGTAGGTGTTATCGGTCGCCCCAAGGAGGACGTTCTCCTCGGGCGAGGAGAAGTCTGCATCGTTATCGATGAGTAGCCGGTGGTTATCCACGTTCGCGCCGACAGTCCACTCGAAGTAGGGGGTATTGTCGTTCGTGTAGGTGCCGTCCGCGGGTAGGTAGAGGGTCGGAGCATCTGGCGCCGGTAGGGGGAGTGTGTAGTTGATGGTTAAATCGTGCAGCACGGGCGTAATCGTATTGTACCCGGTAGAGAAGTAAGCGATATACCTGAAGTGACGGTTGTCGCCGATG
>Ga0114919_10000130_pt1 | contig 48490 bp, 46 predicted proteins | sample BlataG_FD_88682 | JGI IMG/M metagenome (GOLD analysis project Ga0114919, IMG submission 88682) | Deep subsurface microbial communities from Black Sea to uncover new lineages of life (NeLLi) - Black_00105 metaG | ecosystem: Environmental > Aquatic > Marine > Oceanic > Sediment | place: Atlantic... | reverse complement strand
TGGGCGAGGCCCTGACGGGAGCAGCTTCACCGCGAACTTATGACGCTCGTCGGGAAGCGGGATCGAGAAGCGTTCGGCAAAGCTTCTGAGGGAGTGGGCGGCGACCTCGGTGGTCTAGCATTTTTGCTTTAAAATAAGCCAGTGATTTTTTCCTTGGAAAGGTCGAAAAGTACTCTTGTTTCTACACCGAGTTTAACCGTGAATAGCAGATTGTCGGTTATGTGCCCGATAACTGAAAAGGAAAGATCTGTTCCAGAAATCTCATCAAATAGTTTCTCAATGCGTTTTTCAGGGACGGTGCCAATGAATCCAAGGCCCTGGTAGGCCGTCAGCCACTGAAGAAGATCAACGTCAAAGGGGATCGGAATATCGTCTATTGATACCTCTGCTCCTACCTGACTTGCTTCGAGAAGCATAGCGAGTGTTCCAAGTATGCCAGGATTGCTTATATCCTTCGCAGAGGAGAAATGCGCAAATCCTGAAAGGATACTATTTATTTTCAACGAAAGCTCGTGTGGCGTCTTCATAGAAGTACAATCCCAACTATACGGAATGCCTGGCGTGAATTTTCCATTACAATCGGTCAGAACAACTATCTTCTCGCCAGCTTTTGCAGTGCTGGAGAGAATAGGTTTGTTATTCTCACAAATACCCAGCATCGTAACGGAAACATCGTTTTTCGATGCCTGCGGATGCAGATGTCCTCCGACAATTTCTACACGGAATTTTTTACATGCTTCGGTCATTCCTGCTACAATCTCAGAGAGTTGCTCATCATCAATTGCAGAAATGACATTGGCTGCAACCAAAGGCTTGCCACCCATGGCAATTATATCGTTTACGTTTACGAGGATTGAACAATAGCCTGCCCAACGAGGATTTTCATCAGCCAAATCTTCCATAATGCCATCTGTAGAAAAAATAAGCTTCTTATTGGCCAGGGCAATAACCGCTCCATCCTCGCCTTTGGCTGCAATAATTTCAGGTCTAATCTCTGAAAGAAGTGAGGAGATAAGTCGAATTTCTTTTTTTCTCGTCAATCCCTTATAGTTCCTGATAGTCTCCACGATCTTGTCCAATGACAGATGATCCTCCGGAGTCAATATCCTGCTATCCCTCCTCGAGCGTTTTCTGCTTTGTCTCGGATGAGGCATAAGACCTCAGACCAGTCATACCCAATAATAGCTCGGACATAATCTTGCTATAAATTGAGGAGAAGTCGTCTTCGGATATCAGCGCCCTATCACTAGTAGGTATTTTCAGCTCAGCTTTCGAAGCAATGTTTCTCGCTTCCATAAGCTCTTTTTCGTTTGCTCGTCTGCAGTTTGGAGTGCCGGCTAACCCGCACATTCGCAATTCTCTTTCGAATATTGGCCGGCGGAAAAGTCTTCCAAGGACATATAACGTCAGAGATGCTTTCCTATTCTCACTCTCCTCCTCCTTCTGAATTATCTCCCCGAGAAATTCATAGACGCTCCTTTCTTTCGGTGCAGAAGGGCAGAAGACCTTGGAGGGCTTGATATCTCTCTCCTTAAGCACCTGCACATCGGCCAAAGCCTTCAGGTAGCCGCTCAATTCTAATCGGTGGATCTTTATCCCCTTCCCATTCAGCTCGCGCGCGAGAGCACTAATAGACAATCCATCCTCAGGCAGGTTCTCGAGTACGAGCGTCTTCAGCTTCTTTTCGGGCTCAAACATCTAATAAGCTGATAACAGACTTGGTAATAAACATATTTCGGCCGATTGAATGACTATGATATGCGCGGACCCACGAGTTGCCAGATTATAAGTAAAAGCACTGTGAGCGAGATGAAAATTGACACTCTCGACACTATGCGATCCATCTGCTCTTCGGATAATTGTTTCCTGGTCGTTGGCCTATCAGCTTTCGATAATCTCTTATTGAATCGCTCCAAGGTCCCTTTGAGAAAGTCTCGAAATATGTATCCGCCATCAAGAGGAACCGCCGGCAGAGCGTTAAAGATCCCGATCATCAGGTTGAGCCAGAATATCCAGTATAATGAATTGACTATTACCCAGTAGATATCATCGGGAAGAGCTTCAAGAGCTCCGGCGGGTTGATATAAATCAGCCATGGGAGAACCGATCGGCGAAAAGCCCCAGAATGGAAGGGCGATGAAACGAAGAGAGCCGGTCAAAAAATCTCCTAGTCCATCGATATCCGCGAAAGGATGGGCCGTGAGTTGGAGCAGGAAGTCGGAATCTTCAGTTCGGACGCCGAATACTGAACTGGTCACTCCCATACGACTTACGTTTCTGTATTCTTCCTTGTTCAAATCGGGATGATGAGCCTCATAATACTCCCACTTTGAGATCAGAGTGATGTCAGTGATACTCTCATTCTGGACGAACCACTTTCTTTCCAGTATGGGATCATCACCGTACTCCAGTACAGTGATATTGATAGGGATATCGAACGGAGCGCTTTCTAAAACGCTCTTGAATTCAGATAAATTATTGATTACTCTATCGTTCAGGCTGCTGACTATCATTCCCGAGCGAATCCCAGCATTGTCGGCGGGCTCTCCAGATGCAGGCGATACTACCACTCCCGCAGGCAATTCAATTACGGATCGATTACCTCTATAGAATATGCTTAGGCTCACGGGCTCTCCGGGTTCATCAAAAGAGATAGACATCAGATCTGAGCTATTTGCTACAGGAGTACTATCTACCTCTATTATTTCGCTCCAGACAGATATGTCGAATTTATCAGCAGGTGAATCTGACGTAATTCCGAGCACAATTGCTCCGTCATAGATGGGTTTCGCCGATGGTGCAAATATTCCGAGCAGGAGAACCAAGCAGATGAAGGCAACGAAAATATTCGTCGCAGGTCCCACCGCATAAAGCCTCGTTCTCTTCCTCCTGGTAGTTGCCATGAGCTCTTCCTCATTCGGTTCCACAAATGCGCCGATAGGGACAACTAACAGCAGGATGCCCAGGGATTCGATTTTCATTTTTCCCACTCTGGCAAGTATCCCATGGGCGAATTCGTGAACGAAAATCGCAACGACGAGACCGAGTATTCCGTACCAGACTGGTATTATAGGATTTATTCCTGGGATACCGATCATTAGCTCCGGCGACGGAGCGGCTGCCCTTGGAATATCCATAACGATAAAAGCCTCCCAGATCAGAAGGATCATCAGAAGGACCATGGCTCCGAGGCAGATACCTATTGAAATGCGGCCATATATCTTCCAAAATCTGTGTCTTGATGCGATTCTCTCGATGAGCGCCCGACCGCGGACGGTCTTCCAAATAATAATTGGCCCCCATAGGGAGATGTTGAGCTTCTCCCACAATTTTAGTAGATGCCCTACCACAAGGATAATCAGGTAGGTCAATAGAACAATTAGCGCTATGATGTAGCCATCCACGTATTATCCATCCCAATTAGCCGTGATGCGGGCACACAATTTGCGGGCTACGCATCTTGATGATGCTTCCAAACATCGTCAGAGATCGTCTCATATATGTCATCTTCGTGGACCTGCTGATCCTTCTGTTCCTTGAATTCGCTCGCCAGCCGAGCTATCTGGTCTTTCTTCAGAATCCAATAATATATACGCCAGGTCTTTCCTTTTTGAACCTGCACTTCGTCATGAATGGTTGTGACAAGCCCGACCTCCTCGAGCAGATAGAACATATCCCTGTCCGCAGGGGTTAATCTATTATCAACGACCTGGTCTGTAAATCCGAAGAGATCCATCAATTTCTCTGAAAACCTGATAATCTCCTCGTGAGAGAACTCTCTGGTCGATAGCGCTTTTTCCAGTGCCAGCCGTACATCGTCAATTGTTACTACAGACATTGCCCCTCCTGACCTGTATTGAGTTCCATCTTAAAAAATACAATTGTGATACGAATGAATTTTTCCATCATCTTGTGAGTAAGAATAATACCGAGTGAGCCGCGAGAAGGGGATAAGTCTCGTTTATCGTTTTATATCATGCGAATGACAATATGCTATGCATATCAAGTGTGAACTTCCTCAGCTCGCTGCTATTTACAGTGCTAATAATATTATCTAGATAATTGTTCAATTATCTTTTCGGCCCATTGCAATTTTTTCTTTTTAATAGCATTATCAACCGATTTAGATCCACATAGCTTTCGAAAGTCGAAACCGAGAAGCGAAATTTTTTCCGCCTTAAAATGCTTGAAAATACAGAAGGCTCTATCTCCATCAGTGAAGCCGCCCCAATTATATACTTCGTTAAAGGGAGCGCATTGGCATGTCGGAATCACTCTTGCTTTGAACTTCGGCGTCCAGGTCGTTAAGGACGAAATATTATCCCCATGGGCGTGTATGATAGCAACTGATCCTTTTCGGCTGCTTTGAAGATCATGATCTGGAAAGCCGTCAAGATCTGATACGACAATCTCGGGAACAATATCGGCTTTCAGAATATTTTTAGTACCTTCGCCAACGGTAGCTACTACCTGCCTATCATTTCCCTCTTTACGTCTCAATTCTCTTTCGATTTCATCTGCGGAAATGCACGGGCCGATGATCAGAGCGTTATTCCCGGAAATCATCGATGTTAACCACTGCTCGGGATTTTCAAGACGCTGAGGCCGGCGCAGTAGCTGAGCGAGGGTCTTAGCGGCTTTCTCGTCCTCGGCTAAGCTGTAACCAAAATCTTCTATGATTTCGAAATATGTCGGTTCCCACTCCACGTATCTCATTGCTCATCAGCTGCTTCAGGTGTTGTCTCGGCGACCGCTTCCGCCTGAGAACTTCTTTCGCCTCGTAGCGACGAATACAGCACCGCCCCAAACATTGCCACCATGATGCCAGTAATAATCTCAGCATAGACGAATAGTGTATCGAACTCCGCGTGGCCCAGGAAGAAATCTACGGCATCAGCCACCCCTTGCACGATAAAACCTGTCGCGAAAACCGAGATGATTGCGAGGATATATGACCATTTTATTTTCCCCTGCTGAAGGAACCACATTAACGCCTTTCCGGTTTCATATGATAGGATTGCGAACACCAAAGGCCAGACGGCCGCCTGAATGAATAGGACCACCAGGACTCCATAACTTCGTTCACCCGGTAATAATGTGGAAGAATACGCGGATGCTGAGTCCAGCCCCAGGAATATACCCACGATAAACAGCATCACTGAGACCAGAGCGAATGGTATTGCAAGACTGCCCTGTCTCATGGCTCCTGCAATGCGTCGAGCCTTTCTTCCGAGGTCAAATGCCCACCAGATGAAGTAAGCACCTAACACGAGTAGGATTATACTCAGACCTATGCTGGGAACCAGGTCGAGATTCTCGCCCATTTTTTCCTGAAAAATAATCACCTTTGGAATGAGCGAGAGGGAACCATAGATGATGAGCACGAGCGAGAGCGGGAGGATCCATTTCGTTCGTATCCTGGCATCTTTGAGACCCTTTACGAGCAGATAATAAAAACCTTCAAGGCTTTCACTTTGACGCACGCGGACACGCTTCACCGAGTCTATCTTTATTCTCGAGGAGACTACCGGGTAGATATACTCGTCCTCTTGTCCATCTGAGACAAGTATGGCTCTATCTGGCTTGATCAGCTCGAGAACATTTTCGAGCTGTTTGGTGAGAATCAGGTCTGACTGAAAGCCGACGTGGGAATCACCTGTGATTGTTGCGATCTCTGCCACGACGCCCTTCTTGACGAGATCGTCATAAAGAGATATTCCGCTTAAGATAGAATTGGTGTCCACATCCTCTGGATCTGCGAGGCCAAGCTTTTGAGCAGCCTCGAGATTCTCCTGTCGACCTATCACAGGTCCAGCGATGCCCGCCTTGACTCCCAGATCGTCATCTCTGTCGACACATAGCACGAGTGTCTTCATTTTTTCTCTCAATAGACAGCATGTTTCTATATGTTGTTTATTTCTTTCCCTTTGACATAGGCTCCGTGATACTCTCGAATGAAATTCTTTGGAGCTACACAATCGATCTGCCTAAAGTCGCCTATCTTGGCGGAAATTATTGTTGGGTAAAAACTTGATATCATTCAAAAATTGTACCGCTTTGATTTTCAGAATTATCATTTATCGGGAAATCTTTATTATGAATCTAATAATAACTATGCTTGGTTATCGATGGCCCGACCTGATGAGGTACGCAAGGAGTGCCCCAGTTGTGGCCTCGGAGTCCCCCTTGAAGCCAAGGTATGTCAATTCTGTGGCTGGGACTTTGAGGAGGAGGATGAGTGGATACTCGAGATCGAGAAGCTCGAGCAGGAGCTAATACTGGAGAAACAGCGGTTCAAGGGGACTTCAGTCGAAAAGCTGATAAAATCCACCCTTCGAAGCCCTGAGCTTACGGAGAAGCGAGAACCGCTAGAGGGTAGGAGAAAAAAGATACCGGAGCCGCCGATAGAATTTATTGAGACTGAGGTTGTCTCGAGTGAGAGTACTGAAACTGCACAAATTCCTCCCGTCAAGCTTGAGGAGTATGAACTCCCCCCACCTCCAGATGATCTTGAGCTGGTTCCTGAGGTCGCTGAGGGTCCCAAGATTGTGAAACCAAAACGCGAAGCTCGAGTCGCTCCAACAGCTGCCTCTAAGGCTGGGAAAGTAAGACGTGTGGTCACTCGTACCCCGTCGAAGAAAAAAGCCCCTCCAACTCGAAAGGTTGGAGCAACGCCTGCTGGAAGAGCTCCGAGAGCCCGACCAGTCGCACCGGCACCAATACATGAGAAGAAAGTATTTCTTGGAGAGTTTAAAAAAGCATTCTCTATCCCGGAATCTAAACCCTCGCCCACTCGTACGCCTCGTCCGGCTGCTAAGGCGAGGGCAGGAGTACCCGGTGCGCGAAAGCCACCTGTCGCTGCTGAAGCTGGGAAGGTGAAACGTAGAATTACGCGCTCTGTGAAGTCTGTGCCGCCGCGTGCAGAGGTGGCAAAGCCCCTTCCAAAGAGCGAGGTAAAGCCATCAACGAAGAGAGTTTTCATCTGCCCTCTTTGCAAAAATGGAGTGTCTGAGGACGCGAGAACCTGTGACAACTGCGGTGCTGAATTCGAATGAAGTTAAATGGCTTCCAACGTTCTTAACAAAGCGATCGGGAAATCCTACATGCTTCAGCGGTGGAATGAGAGCGAGCCGTTTTACCGATCCCCTAGAAAGATAGATATCCAGGCCAACCTGTGAAAATTTCATAGGCTGGGGCACAGCCGAATACACGCCTTCGGACATCAAGACATCATAACCCCGCTCAGGCGGGGTATTGAGTTTGGTGGATGAACTAGGAAGCACGCACCCTTTATAGGTGGGAGTATGTCACGTAAGCGAAAGGATATTCCTTTCCCCCTTCGTCGCTGAAGGGTGATAAGCATGCTGGGAAGGGGAGGGCGAACGTATGAAAATCAGATGGCATGGGCATGCGTGTTTTGAGCTTAATGATGATGCAACTGTAATCACTGATCCTCATGATGGAAAGAGCATAGGTATGCCTGTTCCAAACCTGATAGGAGACATTGTTTTAATCTCGCACGATCACTTCGATCACAACTGCGTTCGCATGGTGAAGGGGACAGACATATCTGTTATCAAAGAGCCGATAATGACCGTGGAGCGAGGAGTGAGAATCCAGGGGATCGAGACTTTCCATGACACCTCATCGGGAGCAAAGCGGGGGAAGAATATCGTTTTCGTTCTGGAGCTCGATAGCATCTCCTTTTGCCATCTTGGAGATCTGGGGCATATGCTCAACCCCGATCAGCTCGCTGCAGTATCATCCGTAGATGTGCTTTTCATTCCCGTTGGCAATATTTTCACGCTCGATGTTAAGAGCGCCATAGAACTATCGAGAATCATCAATCCAAAGGTGATCATACCGATGCATTATCGAATCGGTGGATTATCCCTATCGATACGGCCCGTGGACGACTTCTTAGAGGAGTTTTCAGAAGAGAAGATCGTCCGGGTGGGCAATGAAGTGGAATTCAAGCTGGAGGATCTTCCTGAAAAGACTGAGGTTTGGCTTTTCTCTCTTTAGATAGACTCATATGAGGTTAAGGCCGTCCTCGAGCTTTCCGAGCTCTATCGGGGTTGTCTTGTCACCTAATACGCAGCCGCAGTTGTTTGCCACCGCACATGCTCCGAGCCAAGGAGTTCCAAAGTTGAGCGTGGCAAAGGAAACGGGTACTGAGAATAGATCCTTTAGCATTGCAACATTATCATCGGTCGCTCTCGGATGACATATAATTCCGTTATCGTTCGAGAGGGCGATGGAGCCAACGGTGGATATGCCTGCGATGGTACCCTGTACGACCTCTACGCCAAGCACTTCCTCGAGTGTTTTCAAGCTCTCGGCCGAAATGCCAGGATGCACGAGAGCCGCTTTATCTGTTACGAGTATATTGTTGCCAGCCGCATTGAATTTCTCCTCCATGATCGCGATCTCAAGATCATCAGGAATTTTCAAGAGCTCCTCTTTCCTGATGAAATTGCTCACAACAATACCGTTTGAGTTCATTGATGCGAGGGAGCCAACTATCGGCGATCCCGCAATTTCCGTTTCAATAACCTCGACGGAAAGCGCCTGATGAAGTGCTTTGATCAGCTCCTTCTCCGCATTCTTCATGACGATGACATATTTATTTGAGGCGCAACAATAGACGCCGATATATGGATTGCCATGATGATTATTGAGGGATATCATATAGTCCGCCTCAAGACTCACTCCTCGGGAAGCGAGACCTCGATTAGCCCATCTTCGAATCTGATCACTCGCACGCGGATCTTCGCAGGCGGCTTCTCAATACCCTTGCTCCAGATCACCTCGCTGAGCTTCGAATCTATCCATATCTTATCCAATGGTGAGGTGAATTGCTCCTTCTCCTCCTCCGTCAGCCCCTCCTTTGCCCTCATATGTCTCGCAACGAACTCCTTGATTTCAGTGATCGCTCGTTTCGCCCTCTTGGTGCGTGGCACCGATTTAGAAATCTTTAATGGGACTGTAATTATTTTCTCGATCTCCTCTACCATCTCTCCCACTCCTCCTAATATATAATGTGGATTAGCCCAGCGTTCATTTCTTCATTGTGGTTCTCCGCCAATGCCTCCGCTTGGGATGCCTGAGAAAAGTCCTATTGGTTCTCATCATAACCCATGCGGGCACGCGGCGGTTGCTCTTCAGCGCGCGCATCAGTCGAAGCTTTCTGGCATAAGGTTTATTCCTCGCCAATTGATTCATCTCCTTTCTATCTTGATCTCTCTCTTCTTCGGCATTATCCGCTTCAGAAGATCTCGAAGTGTTGCATCGTCAATCTGCTGCTGAATTCTCCCAGATTGTGCAAGCAATAAGAGCTGGTTCTCAACCGACTCCACGATTTCCGGACGGGCCATTCTCATATTTGCAAGCCTCTCTCTCGCCTCCGGGGTCAATATCTGCCGCATGATAAGCTGTCGCTGAGCCTCCCTCTGCTTCACCTGCTCTTCTTCGAGGACAGCATGCTGCTGTCTTGCTAGCAGCTCTTGGATCTTACGTTGCCGGATTATTTCGAGCTCGTCTTGCTCCTCCATTTCTAAGGCCCTCTTTCGATTATAATTCAAATCTATAGAAACTTAGTTAGTTCTGGCCTATCAATGACCAGCTCTTTCAATATCTCATGAGATGTGTTATCGAGCAACGATCGACCTGTGGGAGTTACAGACCTGCCAACTCCTCGCTCCTTTTTTACGAGATTGCTCTTCTCAAGTTGCTTAAGTATTTCCCTGGCCACGGAACGGCTTCCCCTAACCGCATGATATGGTGCCGAACCGCGATCTATCTTGCCACCGTACTCCGCTGCTAGTCGTTCTATACCTATCGGACCCTTGATATATATCTTTCTCAGCATTGCGGCAGTTCGTACTTGCCACCAGTCTTTTCTTAATGGAGCTTTCTCCCTGTGCACCCCTGTCTTAATGAAGCTCGCCCATTCTGGTGGAGTTACGGCCTTAAAGTCTGCTAGTTTCATTGCAAGTCGCTCTATCAGCTGAGTCGCTGGCACGTCATATACTGTTGTCATGAATCCTCCTCATGAATATGATGAATAACCCGCGCTCGGACATGTTGGCTATCGGGTTGTTTGCCGCAATAATAGCTGACCTATATATATAGCTTTCAGGTCGAACTGCCGTCATATGAGCTATGCTGGCAGATGCAATAATCGGCTATTGAATGCTATTATGTTACTCTTATAACATGATTCAATTCCTGGTGAAGATACTCCATTGATAGACAATCGCTTTCCTATCATCGCCCGAATTGTTGAAATTGTTCGGCTTGTCCCTCAAACTATTTGATTCAATATCCTGATGAGGTGACGGAAGGAGAGAGTATGGCCAATTCTATCAGGCGAATCGTGATTGCTATAACTGGCTCTTCAGGTGTCGTGATTGGCCTGAGGCTATTAGAGGTTCTGTCTGTGGAGAAGCATCTGATACTCTCTGAGGATGCGAAGAAGATAATAGAGATTGAGACCGCGCTCTCCGAGGAGGAGGCTGAGGCGAACGCCGACTTCGTCTATGATAACTCGGATTTAAGCTCCACCCTTGCGTCTGGCAGCTTCAAGTATGATGTTATGGTGATCGTTCCTTGTTCCATGTCGACTCTTTCGAAGATCGCTGCCGGTATTGCGGATAATCTCGTAACCCGCTGCGCGGCTATATGTCTTAAGGAGCAGAGACAGCTGATTCTCGTACCCCGCGAAACGCCCTTATCGGCGATAAATCTCAGCAATATGGCATCTCTTGCGCAGATAGGTGTATGTATGCTTCCGGCTTGCCCAGCCTTCTACCCGAGACCGGAGAAGATAGAAGACATGATAGATTTCGTGGTCGGACGCATTATGGATGTGATGGGCATTGACAATAATCTCTATCAGAGATGGGAAGGAAAAGAGGAGTGATTCTATTCGGCGAAGATCGAAGGCCTTCGTGGTTTGGCGACCTTCGCCTTGCCTAAGGGATCGCGGAGCTCCTTATCCTCTGCCTTTTGAACAATTATCTTTTCGGCAGTGAAGGTCGAAGCCAGGAATTCTTTCGAAGAACTGAGAACTGTTTGTTCGTCCAATTCAAGAGGCATCTCAGAGAGCTCCCTTTTACTCAGTCTGCTCAGCTCCGTCATCAGCGATTTCACAAACTTCGGTATCTCACGTTTGTCGGCATCGGATATGCTAAGCTTCATTGCTTTCTTTATAACCGTTCCGATATCTTTCTTCCCCTGGCGAAGCATTTCGACGGACATCTTGAATACTTCCTGCTTCCACTGAGGAGCAGTAGTGAGAATAATGCTCTTCGGGGAGATTCCAGTTACCTTCAGGATCTCAGCAATGTCCTCCGCCACTTCTCTGAGATATTCCTCTTCTGCCTCAGCAAGAGGATTCTTCCAATCATCTCGTTGCACCGGATATGAGGCGACAGAGACGAGATCACCATTGCCAAGTCGCTCCCAAAGCTCCTCGGCAAAATGTGGCGTAATCGGGGATAGCATTCTAACCCAAGTATCAAGAGTCGCTCTGATGGTCTCTCGACAGCCACCGCCTCTTCGGACATACCATCTGAGGTCCGAGGGTAGCTCGAAATAGATCTCATTGGCCATAGACCGGATATCGTAGTTTCTCATCGCTCCGTGCACTCGCTCAATCCGGTTGTTGATTCGAGAGAGAAGCCAATCATCAATTCGCGAACGCTTTATCTCAGACGCTGAGAGAAGTTCATTCATATGTGCTTCGATGCGCTGGAGCTTCGTCCTATATATCTCGACCTTCTCATCTTCCCATGCGACATCGACATAGAGTGAGGCTACATGAGCATAGAATAGCCTCATTGGATCCACCCCGAACCTCGCCGCCGCTCCGGGGATCGGCTGCGCACCACCCTTGGACTTTGAGATCTTCTCCCCGCCTCCTACGATATACCAGTTGACTATAATTCCCCGTGGCCAGTATTTCTTCGGCAGCAGCCCGACATGGTTCATTATGAAGACGGGAAAGTGCACCGTCATATGCTCCTTGCCGCCCAGGTTTATATCGAGCGGGTACCAGTAATCGATATCTTTCTTTATTTTCAGAAGCAGCTCCCTGCTCACGCCGCTCTCCGTGACAACCTTATCGAGGTCTCCTTCATCGCCCAGCAGGTAATCGAAGAAGCTCTCTGTCATGTTCTCCGGTGAAATCAACTTCTGATTTGCGTAGAGAGAAATCAGATAATATACTGGGTATAGCGTGCTATCCGCGATCGCCTCAACAATCCATTTCCTATCTAACGGAAAGCGAGTGCCAAGCCAGTTACCCTGCCTGACGCAGGCCCGCTCCCTGAACCATTCGAGTGTCGCCTGGACATTTTCGAAATATTCCCTTGGAAATATCGTCATACCCCTCGAATGCTCCTTGGAATTCTCTGTCAGCTCGGGATCTGCATAGTTAATGAACCACTGATCTGGTATCTTCTTAATCATGACCTTCTTTCCGCATCTGCAGATGACCTCCTCCGAGAGATCGTAGAAGATATCGGCCTCTCCCGACTGAAGCAGTCTATCCCTAACCTCGTCCTTTGCAACCTCAACCGGCCTTCCGGCAAACTCCCCAGCAATATCAGTCATGATCCCCTTGTGAAATCCGCTCTTATAGATCTCCTTAGTCGCTTCCTCGAGCTTCGGATCCGAAAGCTCTTGAATGCCCATTTTTTCGCAGATTTCCACAGACGGCAGCTGACCCCATCCAGGTGTCTCGATGATCGGAATTGGTTTTATTCTCTCGATAAGCTCGCGCGATACATTCAGTCCCTCGAGCTTCTCGGGATGTTTGAGGAGCTCTACCAGCCCCATCCAGTCATATGGCGCATCCGAGGGGACGCTCATGACCAGTCCTGTGCCAACTCCTGGATCAACCAACTCTGATGGCAGTATGGGTATGCTCTTTCCCGTGAAGGGGGCGATACAGGTGGATCCTATCAATTCACTGGGAGAAATCACGCCTTCTATTGACACACCATCTTTTTGAAATCGCAGCTTATCGGCTCCCTCTTTTGAGAGTATCCATTTTTCGTCCTTCACTTTTACAATTACATACTTGGCTGCAGGGTTCATCCAGAAATTTGTCAGGCCAAAGACCGTTTCCGGTCTCAGTGTCGCAGCAACCAGAAGCATATCTCCCATCTTAAATTTCAACGCAATGTATTCTACAAGCTCTGCCGAACCACCTTTCTGTAAATCGGTTTCTGAGGCATCGATTGCGACAGGCCCGTGCTCTGGGCACGAGGGCGCATAATACGGCTTCTGAATAAGCAGCCCATTTTGATGAAGCTTAAGCATTTGCCATTCGATGAACTTCTGATAGTCCGGATAGATAGTGCAAGTAAATCTTCTCCAATCGGAGAGAAAGCCGAAGCGCTTCCAATAATCGTTCAGATAGACATTATTGAAGAAGTCGACAACCATGTTTGGATCGATCAGTCGCTCTATCTCCTCTTCGCTGCATCCGTTCTCTCTGAGGGTGGCGATAGTCGCCTCATCATGTCGCTCTACTCTCCGAGCGAAGGCGATAGCCCCATTTCCGGTAGCATGAGTACCCACTGGAAACAGTACATTGTACCCATTCATACGGTTATATCGGCAAATGGCATCGGAGATCGTATATCCCCTCAAATGACCTACATGGAGATAACCTGTCACACCAGGATAGGCAAAGATTAAGAAAAATTTCGGCTTTGAATCATCGACTTCTGATCTTTCGAGGGCAGCATCCGACCACCGTTTCTGCCATTTCCGCTCAATTCTTTCGAACTCTATTGTCATCAATGCTCGCCGCCGACGATGTTAATAAGCTACCAATGAAAATGAGCTAGACGATAAATTTGTTTTGATTTCGCAGCTGTCATAGGATTCTCGGAGAATTCATGCAAATATAGTCACATTAAAATTCATCTATAGTAGAAATAGCATCCCATTCCCGGTTCAAGATATCGCAGAATTCTCTTTTTGTTACATCAAATTGATTGTCATATGCAAAGTATGCAATTTCGAGCGCCACACCCGAAAAATGTCGCTTTTCTTTGATATATTCCTCGAATATCTGGCCTCATAATAGTATGACAAATTAAGCCAAAATGTGACATTCTCTTCATTCTTAAATATGATTCTCAGGTTTAAGTATATGATACGGGAACACAACCGGGATGGGATATATAATTGACCGAAGGAAGTGAGAACGAAAGGATCTCTCTGCGTCTCGATCTCGATGATCTGAGATTGATCGATGAATTCATCGAGGAAAGCAATGAGTTCTCAAACAGGTCTCAGCTTGCGAGAACCGCGGTTAGGGCATATATAGAGAACAGATGCGGTGATACGAGAGAGAGAGCTCCCAATGAGTTTCTCGTTACCCTTCCTCCGCTTGTGCTTGCCACAATCAAGCATATGATTGAGCAGGGAGTCTACAGCTCAATATCGGAGGCGGTCGCAGACTGCACTAGGCATGAGTTCCTGCACGGCGGACATATAGAGGAGCTGAAACGCGACGCAAATCAGTTCAAAAGAGCCGCTTTGCAGATCATGCCAAAGGACTGATCCTTCCGGTTTTTCCTTCACGGACCTTGGACCGATTTGCGATCCATCGCCCGGACTTTGCAAGAGGTGCATAAGAGATGACGGATGGAAGCAGACCCATGGACATCATGAGAGAGCTCGGTATGGCAATAGGCCAGCCAATGATCGCAGTTGTTGGCTGTGGCGGGGCCGGAAGCAATATCGTGAACGCCATCTACTGGAATTGCCCCGGCGTTCACACAGTCGTAGTGAATACGGATTCGAAGAGCCTTGAGAGGGTGAACGCTCACAGGAAAATACGGATAGGTGCTGTCGCTGACGAGAAGAGCTGCGGCCTGCCCGAAGTCGGTGAGCGCTGCGCAGAGGAGTCTTCATTGATGCTTAGGGAGTCGATCGAGGGGTATGATATCGTCTTCGTTGTTACTGGTCTGGGAGGCGGAACCGGCTCAGGAGCCGCGCCAGTGGTGGCGCGCATAGCCCGCGAGGAGAACGCCGTGGTATTCGCTATCCCCATCTTGCCATTCTCTATAGAGACGGATCGCCGGGCAATTGCCATGATGGCTCTCGAGCGGCTGCAGGAGTTTGCCAATGTGACGCTCCCTCTTGATAATGAAAAGCTTCTCACCGTTGGTGGAGCGCTCACTCTCCGGACTGCATTCGGTATAATCGACCAATCTGTCATCAGAATAATCGAGAAGATATTCGAACACTCATCGTCGTATGTTGCAGAACTTATAGATGAGATCTCCTCCGGATTTATGATGGAGGAGATCGTCGTTGCCGAGCACCAGAGTGTAATCGAAGGAATACCCCGAGCAGTACATTCGTCCCTTCTCGAGCCGAGCCTGGAATTTCCCCTTGAGCCAGAATGGAACGATTTGACATTCAATTGAGATTTGAAAAATCGCGACCTTGGACGCTTCAGCTGCTCAGTAAATCTCTTCCACCATCACTCTGGCGGTTTTCATTAAAATTTCCCAATTTCTATCCACTATTTCCTGTATTTCCTCGATATCCTCATTGGTGAGATGAGAGAATCTTCCCTGGCGTCTCAGATACTCCTCAACGGGCAGACCTTTACCTTTTTCAGTTATGCTATATCTACCATGTCGGACCTCAAAAAGAGGAAAGATATGCGTCTCGACGGCTAATTTGGCGATCTCTATAGTCTTTGAGGAATCGTGTCGCCACCCGGGGGGACAAGGGCTAAGGGCATGAATGAAGCGCAATCCTTTCTCCTTCTTGGCCTGCTGCACCTTTTGGATGAAATCCTCAGGATAACCAACGCTAACAGAGGCCGCATACGGGATGCGGTGGGCAATCATTATCTGCATCATATTCTTCTTTGCTTCCCGCTTCCAGAGCCCGCACTTACCGCCAGGAGTGGTCGTTGTCCATGCTTTCCTTGGCGTAGAGGAGCTTCTCTGAATCCCAGTATTCATGTATGCCTCATTGTCATACATGACATAGATTGCATCGGTTCCTCGTTCTGCAGCGCCAGAAAGAGATTGAAGACCTATGTCTGCAGTGCCTCCGTCTCCTGCAAATCCGACAATCGTCATATCCGATATCCCTCTGATATCCAGCGCAGCTCTCAAGCCAGCTATCGAAGCGCCTGTTGTTTCAAAGGCTGTATAGATAACCAGCGGCTTCAGCGCTGTGTTTGGAAAATATCCTGGAATAACAGCCCAGCAGCAGGCTGGAATGGAAAGTATGACCCTTTCACCTAATCCCTTGAGCAAATAGCGCATTGCGAGATTAGCCCCGCAGCCAGGACAACCGAGATTCCCAGGGGTCGCGCCTTCGTATTCAGGCAGGGATAATTGTGGCATTTATTCATCACCACCGATGTTTTTTATCAATGGCTCTCCGACAAGCCCTACCCAGGCAATTTCCGCATCTTTTTTCGATCCGACAAGGAGATCTTCGAAAATTTTTTTCAGGACTTCTGGAGTAATATCTCGTCCTCCTAGACCTGAAATGTAATCCTTAATCTTGGGCAAGCTAGTCCGTCCATAGGCGGCACCTCTGAGCTCCGAAAAAATCGCCCCGCCATGGCCGAATGAATAGCTTCTATCGAGTACACCGACCGCTGCAGCATTGCCTATCAACTCCACTAAATCGTTGGCAGGAAATGGGCGAAATGCTCTGACCTTGCAAACTCCAACCTTTTTCCCCTGGTCTCGAAGACTATTGACAACATATCTAGCAGTAGATACAGCACTGCCGTTAGCAATCAATATAACGTCCGCATCTTCGCATCTGTAGCCCTCAACAAGTCCCCCGTAGGATCGCCCAAACCGCCTTTCGAAATCCTCCTCGATCTCGGGTATCTTCTTTGCAGCGGATCTCATAGCCTGATCGATCTTGTACCTGAATTCCATGTATTGATCAGGCTTCACAACCGAACCATATACCATCGGAATTTCCTGCTGAATCGCTATATCTGGCGCGTATGAAGGCAGAAAATCGTCCACCAATTGCTGATCTGGCATGGAAACGGGTTCCAGCGTATGAGAGAGTATAAAAGCGTCCATGATAGCCATTGCAGGGAGCATCACCTCCTCCATTTCACAAAGCCTGTAGAGCATGATTATTGTGTCAAATACCTCCTGGTTGTTCTCACAAAATAGCTGGATCCAGCCGGTGTCCCGCTCGGCAATGACATCGAGATGATCTGTCCAGACATTCCACGGAGGAGCCATGGCTCGGCTGACCTCAGCCATTACTATGGGAAGGCGAGCTCCCGATGCCCATATTAGAAGCTCATGCATGAGAGATAAGCCTTGAGAAGAGGTGGCCGTGAAAGTGCGAGCGCCCACCACGGAGGCGGAGATGCAAGAAGCCATTGCACTGTGCTCGCTCTCAACATCTATTATGCGGGCATCGAATACACCATTTGCGACAAATCTGCTTAGCTGCTCAACAATACAGGTTTGTGGCGTAATTGGATATATGGGAATAACCTGCGCGCGAGAGAATCTGACCGCATATGCGGCCGCATGGTTTCCGCTCAGCACTTTCTTCATTTCTATTCAAGCTCCTGGCGAACCATCTTGATGCTTTTCTTCGGACATTCGTTCGCGCATATTCCGCAACCCTTGCAGTAATCGTAATTGATTGCGGGATACTCTTCCACAATATCTATCGAGAGATCGGGACAGTATTTCCAGCAGGAATAACACTTTGAACAGCTATCTCTATCAATCACTGGCTTCAGCGTTCGCCATGTTCCAGTTTTAATTGATCTGCTGGACTCCATGGCAATCGGGCTTCTGGGTAGATTTTTCTCACCGATCGGTATTTTCTACATCCCCCTTACAGCGTCATATGCCTCTCTCGTGGCAGCTACATTGGCATCCTTCTTTCTGGGTGTAATATTGTGAATGGCTTCAAGCAATGAATTAAGCGAGATTATAGGCGAAATTCTCGCAAATGCTCCAAGTATCGCAGTATTAACGATTGGGGCGCTTGGGCTTCCTATATGATGCTTAATCGCAATATCTGTTGCATTAACAGTATATTTGTGGTGATCCGAATCGAGCGGGAGTTCTGAGGGCTCTCTCTGACTATTTACCAGTATTGACCCATTTGTTTTCAGCCCATCAATTACATCCACGCCGGCGAGCAGGGATTCATCCAAGACGATGACAAAATCGGGATGATAGATCCCTGATCTTATTAGAATCTCATCGGGAGAAATGCGCGCAAAAGCCGTAACTGGAGCCCCTCTTCTTTCAACTCCGAAATAGGGGAATGCAGAAACATGATAGCCTTCGGAGAAAGCGGCATTGACGAGCAACTCCGAGGCGATTACAGAGCCCTGGCCGCCTCGCCCATGGAATCGTATCTCGTACACTTGCACACCTATTAATGAGAGGGTTTCTATCAATTAAACCCTTGTCATATTACAAAACAAAGATAGCAAAGAGCGCATTCTTGCTATGGAATTAGATGTTTAATTGGGAGCGGGAAAGATTGGCGAGTAAAATTCCATTTATCTATCTCAAATACAGAGCATATTGCCATGCAACAGAGGACGAAGAAAAGGTGTTGCGCGCTCTCAAGAATGCTCTCGGAGAAATCAAGACGGAAAGGCGATTCGTAACTGGATATCATAGGAATCCCGTTGTGCTCTTGAGAGGGAAATTGGGTACTCGGAAAGCTATAGTTGAATTCTTTCGGAGATTGAAAGCAAACGATTTGAAGCGGCTCATATCTGAGCTTGAGCAACGGATCGATGAGAATCTCATGATTCATATCAGGGTAGATAAGCAGGCAGCTTATGAAGGATATCTAGAGATATTGCATAAAATTGATGCTATTGATATTGCAATAAAGATCGAATCATTTCCCGCCTCATATGAGAGAGCATTGAAGATTGCAGCCGAGTTCCTAATGAATGTTCTTGAATCCAAGGCTACTAACCAAGACCAACATTCTTAATAATTGGGTCGAATTGTAATTGTGCCTCAATTGCAGGGGTAGCCAAGTTTGGCCAACGGCGCAAGGCTTAGGCCCTTGTCCTTAGTGGTTCCACGGTTCAAATCCGTGCCCCTGCACCATTATTATATCAGGACCTTGTGCATATATCGGGGAGAATAGGAAAATGGCCAAAGATAGCATCTCAAAAGCAGATTTCCAGAGAAACTTATTAAAAAAATATTCGAAGGTTCCGGAAAATGAAAATGAACGATTAATGGAAATTCTTATGGGACTTGTTCAAAGTGATTGGGGTGATAGAGATTCGTCGGATGCATTTTTGAATAATGTTGTTAATACCTTGCAAAGAAAATTTCAATTTAAGACTGTTGCAATAGGGCTAAGAGATAAAAAAGATGGAAAGTTTAGATATCGTATAATAAAGGGATTCTCTGATTCCGCTCGTCAAAATCTAGCAAAAATGGAATATTCATATGATGATATGCTAGATGATGGAAAATATCCTGGCATTAAAATCAGCAAGACAATTGAGTTTTCTTCGGTTATTGATGAACCAGAAGCCGAATTATTCACATTTTCTCAGCCAAGTAAAATTAAGGAACCCCGTAAATCGTTAAACGAATTTAAAGAGGGAGATTATTTCCACATATATTTATACGGAGAAAAGAACACATTAGTTGGGTGGATTGAATGTGGACATAAACCAAATAACGAACTGCCTTCAAGAAATGATTTCAAATGGCTTGAATTATTTTGTGCTATCATATCTCAAATCATATGGGAGAAAATATATTCACAATAGACAATTTTCTTATTGCGAAAGAGAGAATCTAAGTATGAAAAATCTTAATTCGCATATAGGCCATATGCCAGACTGGGCAAAAGAAATTATCATCCCAAGTACGTAAAAACGGAATCCGAAGTGACACAATGCAATTTCTCTATTGCAAGGAATGTAATAATCTACGTCCCAGAGGATTGTTCATCTGGACAAGGAGATGTGAGCTCTGCTTCGGGGATATGCTGAAGATAGATGTTCCCATGACAGTAATCGCTCCATTCTACTATCTTTCCGTTGCAATCGCCATGGTACTGGTTGCGTTATACTTTTCTGATCTGGATATTCCGTTTGGAGTCTGGTCAATAGTGCTTTCTGCTGTCATAGTTGTGATTTTAGCTTTTTTTGATTATACCATCTCATATGAACGGGCAAGAGAGAGAATCGTAAGAATCGAGAGAAATAAGAAAGATTAGGCGATTTACTTCGATACGATCAGTTTTATCTGAATCTGTTCACCAGTAAGATCTATAACTTTTCTCTCGCACATGAAGACATCCGCTTTCTTTACTGCAATATTGCCCTTGGAAGCGAGCTCAAGGCTATTATCCTCTGGATCATTAATATATAGGGACCAATAGTGGAACTTCCAGAGATAAAACTCAACTATCTCAATTATTTGAGACTCAGCATATGAGATTATGTGAGTAAGAGATCTTTCTTCCTTTGTCTCGAGTGAATAGGCGGCAATAGCATAATCGCCCAGTGATAAACTTCTGGAAAAGGATATATTTCCCTCGTAAAATGTGAGTTCAATGCTAGTTGCTAAAATATAATTGAATCTCTCCTCTAACTCCTCGATAAACTCATGATACTCACTTCTTGCCGAAAATGTGAGAATCATCACTTGAGCCGTGCAAATGAAACAGATAAAGATGAGAATGAGAGCTCCGAAAAGAGTATCCACTCCCGTCTCATTTCGAATCAAATTCCCACCATCGCAATGAGCTCTCCCGGAAGAGATTCACTGTTCTTAATATACAAGACAGGCATTGCAGCTGATAGTTTTTCACTGCATGCATCAATATCACCGTTGATTTGAAATTGAAAATTTTCTTTACCAAGTATTCGAATTATGATACATTTGGATACTTCGTTATCGAAAATTAACTTGGAGCTCAGATTTTCAATTCGAAAATGCCAATCCGGGAAGAGATATCGCCGGTCATTATTTGACTCCTCAGTGAGAACCTCTGCTGTGATTTTGAGGAGATTATCGGCTTTTTCAGTCATGAACTCGGATTTTTTTTGATCAATTGAATTTCTATCCACTTGATCTATTGCTGTAATGAGAATCATGGTGGTGATTATGCATAATGACAATATCGGAAGAGATGCGATTATGCCAATTGAGCCATTATCGCATGCTCTCATATTACTTAAGATACAATGTGGTTTCTTTCCGTCTTTTCTATGCATGTAACATTACAATAACAGTCAGCAATTCAAGATATGGGGCTTTTCTCAAAGTTATGAGAAAGAAAAGAAGAGTGGCTTCAAAGAGGCGAATTCCCAAGAACCCCGGGAAGTCACGATGCAACTTCACTTTCGAGGTTGACGGAGAAACAGTAATTATGAACGTTGATTGCCTGAGATCCTGTAGAGAAAATGATGTGCGTAAAGATATTTGTTGGTCAAACCTGGTTCGGGCGATATCAGAAAGTGCAACGCCGGATAGAATAATTCTGCGTGGAAAACTTACTCTGGTCTGTGATCGAATCCTCGTGGCATTGCTCAGAAACGCAGCATTGTTGACCAGAAGGATTGGATTTAGCATAGAAGAACTGAAGAAGGCAAATCGACCGGAATCTTCTGATGATCTCAGACGACTGATCGATCTAATTAGAGCTATTCTCTACGATGTACCGCAGTTAATTGATCGGGAGTTCAAACCAAGCTCTGGCAACATCATTTTCGATGAGGTTCGATCAAAGGCGACATCCGGAGATGATTTCTCCCTCGGCAGAGAAATTCTCCGCAGAAAACAAAATACCGATTTTTCTACCGCCAGCACGAGTATTATGGATAGAGGTTCCGGGGTTGAAAAAGCAATCAATTAGATTCCCCAGGATAATCGCGCCAATTGACTGTCTCAAATCAGATACATTCACTGAGAGATTCTCTGATATTGCCTCGACGAACCATTGTAGTCAGCATACATCGTTCATGGGCTCTACAATTTTTTCAATTACACTTGATGAGATTCTGGAAAAAAGATCCTTTGAGAATTTTCAGGCAATTATCGGATTAAAGGACGGGGAGTGGTACTATTGTCTTCATCCTGTCGAACAAATCGTTTCTGAAGAGGATGCTCTACTCATAGAATCAACCTTGGCAAGGCTTCCTGATATAATAGAGATTGAAGTATCTGAGTTATTGAAGGATCAGAAGCTCGCTCGAGAGCTTATTAAAAATGCGGTAATTCCGCTCCTTCCGGATCTTGATAGTACAAGAAGATCTGTAGCTGCGGATCTGATCTCTCGGTACTCCGTCGGTTTTGGCATTCTGGAAATCTTGCTTGAAGATCCGCTCATAGAGGATCTTCTCGTCAGCTCTCCCACATCAATCAACAAGATTTGCGTGGCAACTCGGCTTTCAGATGGAACGGCAAGAAGCATATTTTGCAGGACAAATTTGGCCATATCAGAAGATCAGTTAATAAGCCTCGTAACAAAGGCGAGGATATTCCAAGGGGGAGAGCTGTCCGCAACAAAACCGATTCTTGAGCTCGAAGTGCCGTTTCTTAAGGCGCGTTTATCAGCTTTGGGAAAGCCTGCAAGCCCACATGGGATATGTATCTCTATCCGCCGACGAGCTGACCATTTATGGACCCTTCCAAGACTGATTGCTTTGAATTCAATCAGCTGGAGTGCTGCAGGCTTTCTTTCTCTCTGTTGTGCAGCAAGAGCGAGTATAGTGATAGCGGGTGGACGGGGTTCTGGCAAGACTACACTTCTATCTTCTCTCCTCCCTGAGATGCCAAATTTTGGACGAATTCTGGTTATGGAGGATACCGAGGAATTGCCCATCCTACAGCTTCAGAGAGAGGGATTGGTAATTCAAAGTCTGTCGTTAGACGGCGGCATTGAAAGAGCAATTGCAGTCATGCGAGCAGCACTTCGAATGGGCGATGGACCAATGGTAATAGGTGAGATCAGGGGAGATGAGGCGAGGATACTTTTTGAGTCCATTAGAACTGGAACTGCGAACTCCTGCGTTCTCGGAACATTGCATGCTTCAGATCCAGAAACGGTCAGAGATCGTATTGTTCTCGATATGGGCTTGAATGTCCAGTCATTTGAGGCAATTGACCTTATAGTCATTATCCAGCAAAGAAAAGATCCTCTGAGCGGCACGTTTAGAAGAAATATTTCGGAGATAGATCTTGTAGATCCGCATAATGAGGGGAAATATATTCGGCCTATCTTCAGAACAGATAATTTTGGCAACTGCATAGCTTGCGTTTCCGAATTCAAGGATCTCGCATCCATTGGCCAAAAATTCGCAACCTATCTGGGCGTGGATGTAAGACATGCACTGAGAGCTGCTCGGACAAAGGGGTTTATCAAGAATATTCAGGTTCAGGAATGGCTGAAAACCAGGGAGGATAACTTTCTTTCCGTCGGTGCAACAAAGGCGATTAACAATATTCCAATTGATTTCGCGAACTCGCCGGATCTCCCTTATCTCAAGAGTGCAGTGCTCGAGAGATTGCAGGAGGTGATTTAATTTCCATCTTTTGCAAGAGGTCGTTCATTGTCGGAAAAGATAGCCAACCCGAGAAAAACGCTTCTTCACTCGATCTCATTAGAATGCTTGCTCTCTTGATGGTGATGTTAAAAGCGGGGCTACCATTTCACAGAGCTATGATATCCGCCAGATGCTTCGCAAAAGGTACATTTATTCAGTTCATGGATAGAGCGCTACGGAAGACTGTATTGGGAGGATCTTCATCCTTAGAGCAGGCGATTGAAGAAGAGAGTAAAGCGTTACCCCTTAAATTGAAATGGGCTTCCAGAGCGTTAAGAGAATTCATCATTGCTGCCGAGGAGCCGAACGATCAGACGAAAGAGACTATTTTGGATCGTACATTCAGCACCGCTCTCAATTCCTGCCGGCAATCTCTAAAAGAATCACTGGGTGGGCTGAGAATCCCGGTCACGACCATTTTTGCACTTGGAATTGTTTTGCCAATAGTAATCGCAACGATGCTTCCATTATGGAATCTTGTTTCCCCAGGAGGACTTAGTCAGGAATTTTCAGTAGCTCCTGATCTCCTCGAAAACAGCAATAGTGAAACATCTCTAGTATTCAATTTCGCGGCGATATCTATTCTCTTGTTTCCTTTCATTTGTGTTTATTGCACACATTATCTCCTGAGAAACAGAGTATCTATCTCAAGTCTTGATATCCCATATTTGACGCATCATATCGTAATTTTCTTTACATTTTTTGGAGGGTTTTTCTTCCTGATTGTTCACCTGTTAGAACTAAGAATATCATTCTGGATACTTGTTTTGGTCGCGTTATTCTCTGTTGTAATCCTCGATCTGCGTTGGAAAAGATGCTCCTCCCGAAGTTCCATTAACGCTGAGTCGCTGAACAACTCATCCGCATTCAACCTGATTTCACATAGACTAACCCTAGGAGAGCACTTTGCCAGAGCTGCTGCACTAACAAATAGAGAGTCATCCGATGCAAAAGACTTTCTCTGGACTTCCATGCAGCCAAAAATTGTATCAAAGAACGATAATAGACCGCAAGGCGCAGAAATGCTCAGTTTGATCTCCGAAGCTTCCGATAAAAATCCGCGACTTGCAGCACAAATGCTACGACATCTAGCTAGATATATTAATGATCTTTCGTCAATTGAGTTCGAATCGAGAATAGAGCTCAAGCCAATCACTCAGTCAGTGTCCGCTGCGACCATTTTTCTTTCCCCTTTCGTACTTGGCCTATTGTCAGGGTTTGATTATCTCGGACTATTCGCTGCCGACCAGAATCAATCGTTTCAAATGCTCGAGAGCCTCTTTCTCGTATTTATCGTCGAAATGTCGATTGTAGGTCTATGGTTCAATGAGTATATTGGATTCAGTAAGGATTTCAATAAAAAAAGCATTATGAAGCTTAGCATTGCAGTTGCGATATCGATAATTGTATTCCTCATATCCCGGTCGTTCTCTACCGCTCTATTTTCTTAAATTTTTGCAGCTCAGGAAAGCCCTTTATGCCTTTTTTTGGCGAGATGACCTCAAAATATCTCTCCAGAATTGCTAATTCTTTCATATCGAAAGCTCTCGGGTCTATTGGAACCATCAGCCGACCCTTGAAATGCATGACAGCGTCATTAATCTGCTCCAATATGCGAACAACTTTTCGAAAATCATTGTTTGTAATGAGATACTCCACTCCATCCAGCAGAACGATGCTGTTCTCCGTCTTATTGAAAAAATCCACTATTGAATGTGTCAGCATGCCCAAGCTGGTAGGATCGAGCGAATTCTCCCCTGCCTGCGTGGCCAACCACGTAATCGGAGTTTCGGTCAGGCCGAAATGCTTTCTCAAGAGATTTGGATGCTGTCGGCTTACAATATATCCTCGGAGTCGTACACCACCCACTTCAGTCGAGAGCAGATTAACGAATATATCGTAGCTGATTGCGGCCGCCGGATCCTCCACAATATACGATTTTCCTTTTTGAAGGAAATATTTTCTAGATATCTGAAGTAGCTCCTCAGGCTCTGCCAATTCGGGCCGCATTCCCTTTTTACGACGTTTCCAGAACACCAGCTACTCCCCGCCCCACATTTGAATAACAGTATTTAGAGCCATCTCGTTCGTTGGCTTGAAGAGGAAATCCTTTGCTCCAGCTGATAAGGCTTCTTTGATCAGTCGCTTATTTATCATGGCGCTCATGGCGATGATGATCGCCCTTGGATCGATCTTGAGTATAGCCTTGGTTACCTCAACGCCTGATTTATCCGGCAGTATCATATCGATAAAGATTACATCCGGTCTTTCCTTTTCGAATTCTCTTACGGCTTCATCACAGTCCTTTGCTTCAATGACGATTTCAAACCCGATCCGAACCAAAAGCTCTTTCATGATGTCTCGAAAAGCATCCGAATCATCCACGATCATCATCTTCAGTTTCACAGATAAACCTCCTCGCCTTTTCAATAATCTGTAACGATATGCTGGTCAAATGTCTTTCTAAGATATATAGGACTTTAAAGATCCATAACCCAAATTAAGATAGATATTCCTATTTGGCATATCCATATAAATCACGGGTCAAATGATATCTGGCCATATATTCAATTATCGCCACTTCATCCAAAAGATATTTATACAGTTTCCATCTTTAGGCAATTGTTGGATTTTAGCACCGGTTTTAGCGGTGTGTGATTTCAATGAATGATTTGTCAGACTCAGTAAAAAAGGGCACAACAACAATCGGCTTGGTGTGCCAAGATGGCGTTGTAATGGCGAGCGAGAGAAGGGCTACCATGGGTCTTCTAATTGCTCACAAGACTACTCAGAAGATCTTCAAGATAGATCAGAATCTGGGACTTGCAGTGGCAGGAGTTGTCGGCGATGCCCAGACCCTGGCGAGATACATTACGGCCGAAGTGGAATTGTTCAAGCTGAAGAGAGGATTGCCAATGAGCGTTCGCTCGGTTGCAACTATGACCTCGAATATTCTTTCTGGTAGCAAATATTATCCTTACTGGGTGGGCCTTATTCTCGCGGGCACGGATCCCGAGGGGAGCCATGTATATGCTATAGATATGGTTGGTGGCGCGATTCCTGACGAATATGTTGCAACGGGATCAGGATCACCGTTCGCTTACGGTATCTTAGAGGATTCTTACAGAAAGGATGTCGCGATAAAGGATGGTATTGATCTGACAATCAGATCACTATCAGCAGCAATGAAACGAGATTCTGCATCTGGTGATGGCATGTCGATTGTGACCATCACCGCGAAAGACGGTTTTAATCTTCTGTCAGAGGAGGAGATAGATAAGCGCAGGGCGAAGCTTAAGCTCGACCAGAAGTAGGCTATCTATCGTGTTTGACGTATCAGTTGATTTGCGATTATCGATTATAAATACAGCAACGCAGTGAACTAGATGGGATTCGAAAAAATTATTGAGGATGCGCGAGAAGCAGTCAGAAAGATTATCCCTTCTCGGATAGACATATCGGATATAGATTTCGAAGGGCCACTAGTGGTTATTTACACGAAAGACATGGATGAGTTTGCGAAGAATAATGACCTCATCCGGCAACTTGCCCAGGGACTGCGGAGAAGGGTGTCGATTAGACCAAACCCTGAGCTGCTGGCTTCGCCAGAAGAGGCGGAGGAAAAGATTAAACAGATAATTCCCGAAGAAGCACAGATCACAAATATCTATTTTGAGCCGGACACTGGCGAAGTAACGATCGAAGCACTTTCACCGGGATTGGTAATTGGAAAGCAAGGGGTCGTGCTAAATGAGATCAAGAAGAAGATTGGCTGGGCTCCGAAGGTCTCGAGAACGCCACCAATACCCTCGAAGACTGTAACGGAAATCAGGAATTATCTTCGGCACGTTGACGAGGATCGAAAGGCATTTCTCCGGAAAGTTGGAAGAAGGCTTGCCCGTCCGAGATCAGTCGATGAGACATGGCTCCGGATAACAGCCCTTGGAGGTTATCGGGAAGTTGGAAGAAGCGCAACTCTTATAACAACTCGGGAGAGCAAGGTCCTGGTGGATTGCGGCGTTTCCGTCTCGAGCGGCGAGAATGGTATGTCACCATATTTCAATGCTCCAGAACTACTCCCAATGGATTCTCTGGATGCCGTAGTTGTCACCCATGCCCATCTCGACCACTCAGGGCTTGTGCCAGCCCTTTTCAAATATGGTTATGACGGACCCGTGTATTGCACACCACCAACTAGAGATCTAATGTCCCTCCTCCAGATAGATTTCATTAAAGTCTCCTTCGGCGAGGGCAAAAAAAGCCCATATGACTCATCACATATCAGGGAGGGGGTGGTTCATTGCATACCACTGAAGTACAGCGAGACTACTGATATTTCGCCCGATGTCAGGCTCACTTTTCATAACGCAGGACATATTCTCGGATCCGCAATTGCTCATTTCCACATTGGCGATGGACTGCATAATGTGGCCATATCCGGGGATATCAAGTTTGAGAAATCGTGGCTGTTCAATGCCGCCATAAATAAGTTCCCAAGGCTTGAGACTCTCGTTATAGAGTCAACCTACGGTGGATATCACGATATGCAGCCGAGCCGTCATGAGGCAGCTACTCAGCTGAAAGAGATCACAAACAGAACCCTTGGACGAAAGGGAAAGGTCCTTATCCCCGTATTCGCAGTCGGACGATCCCAGGAGGTCATGCTGGTCATAGAGGAGCTTATGCGCGATCACAAGATCCCGAAGGTTCCAATATATCTAGATGGTATGATCTGGGAGGCTACCGCAATCCATACCGCATATCCAGAGTATCTCAACAGCCAGCTGAGAACTCAGATATTCCAATCCGGTCAAAACCCGTTCCTGTCAAAGATGTTCAAGCGCGTAGACTCAATTGAAATGAGAGAGACTATCGCACACGATCCCGAACCCTGTATTGTCCTCGCCACAAGCGGTATGATGAACGGAGGACCGGTTATAGAATATTTCAAGGAATGGGCGGACGATCCATTAAATTCGCTTGTCTTCGTTGGTTTTCAGGCAAAGGGAACAATGGGTAGGAAGATCCAGAAAGGTTGGAACGAAATAACACTAAACGATCGCGGAAAGTCGCTGACTCTCAATGTGAAATTGAGCATCGAAATTGTAGATGGTTTCTCAGGACATTCAGATAGGCGCCAGCTAATGAACTATATTGCAGCTCTGGACCCGAGACCGGAACGCATTGTCATTTGTCATGGTGAGAATCACAAATGTACCGATTTTGCTGGGTCTATCTATAAGAAGTTTGGGATCGAGACGAGAGCCCCGCTGAATCTGGAGACAATTAGGCTGAAATAATTGATCGAAAATGCAAAGAAATATCTCCTCACCGCATGATATTTTCCACATGTCCATCTTTTGATAGGAGCACGACCCTGCTATCTCTCTGCTCATCGGTAATCTCATATGAGAGTTCTGTAGCCAATCTATCAGAGAATGTGCGTATATCTTCATGCGCGGGCATATTGTCTACTGTGAGTCTATTTCTGGAATCACCGACAAACATGTAAGCCTTTGCTTCGATGAAATTCGGCTCTGCTTTCGATACGAGCTTAGCATATTCCGATTCCCATCCAAGATTCCATTCTTTGACAAGGGTATGTCGTATCACCTTTCTTGTATCAAGAGAGGGAAGGAGAGCCAGCGTGTCATTCACACGCTCCCAAAGGCGCGAACTTCGCGGTAAACATAATCTCTCGAATATCTTGGGAGTGGGAGCTGCAATGGTCACATAAAGCTGTGTTGGCAGCGGATCGAGATTTGCGAGCGCCTTAGGTGTTGTTCCATTTGTAACAAGAAAGGTTGTCATCCCCCTTTTATTGCATTCGGCAATAAGCTCAGAAAGCTTGGGATAAAGCGTTGGCTCGCCAGATAGCGAAATTGCAACATGCTTTGGATCTCTGGCTTCTGCCCACATAACATTATCGCATCTCCTATCACCGCCGAAGCCGGAAACAATTTCTCTCTGAGCTTCAATCATCTTCTCCAGAAGCTCCTTTGGTTCGTCAACTTCCGAGCTTGGGTAGTCTCGCATACCATGAAATCTCCAACAGAAAAGACATTGACAATTGCATATGTTGACTGTTGGAGTCATTTGCAGACATCGGTGTGATTGAATCCCGTAAAATTTCTCCTTATAACAGGCCTTACCGTGTAGCAACTTGGCTTTCAACCAATGGCAACCTTTAACAGCTCCCGTTGATCCAACCAGCTTGTAGCCCTGCCATTCAAGTATCAGTTGTGCGCTTCCACTCTTCATTTGTCTCATGTCACCTAACGGAATTCAAACAAGGATCGTTGCTGAGCATACTCAATTGATCGCTCCTTTTTCTCATCTTGTTGGTCAATATTATCAGCATCTATTTGCTCCTCATTATTACCAGAAGCTGCACTGAGTATTTGCTCGACATCATCTGAATCCGATTCCATGCCCAATAATAGGGCTATTTCACCGGGCAGTAATTCGAGCCTCTTGCTTAATTCAATCGCAAACTCCCTATCACGGATTGTGAGGCTCCTTATGTAGGGTACTATTGCCTCTCGCGCAATTGATGACGATGTATGACTTTCTCTTGCTAGTTTTTCCAATAGAGATCTCAACGAAGCCCTTCTTGCCTTTGTCCGGGATAATCTAATGAGATATTCGGGAAAACGCAGGCTACCAGAATAGGTTTTATATCTATCTCCTGCTGCCTGACATACGCCCATACTCATGAGATCGGTCGCGTAGGACCAGAATCGATAGTATTGTCTCCTACTAACTCTGCCCAGAAATATATCTGCTCTCGATAGAGCCCACAATGCATTTTCTCTATCCCTTACATTGCGAATTATTCTCGGCAGATTATCATCGAGCCAAATGATGAACTTGTCTGGAGGCTCTCTGACAGAGATGAGAAAACGACGGGCTTCAAGCGGATCATTGGAAGTCAATATTTTCTCTAGAGCTTCGAAAATCTCGGGCGGAACATCGCGCCATCCGAGAGAATCAGTAATCTTTTCTATATCATCTCTGTCGAGAGTTGAAATTGATTGCAAATCATTTATTGCAGCTCGAATATCTCCTCCACAGTTTTTTGCGATATTATGAAGAGCTTCCTGGGAAATATTCACTTTCTCTTTGCCTGCAATTCTCTCAAGTGCCTCCATAACTTGGTGAGCTGTCAATTTTTCAAATCGAATAGAAAGTGCAAGTTGTTTTATTCCACTTGCTCTTCGAGTGAGCTCATAGTAATCGTTCACAATTAGGATAATTGGTTGAGCGGTTTTTCGCAGCGATTGAACAATTGCCTTAGCGCCCCCATAATCCTCGCGACCAAAGAGATTGTCGGCCTCATCAAAAATAATTAGTTTTAACCGTCCTTCTGCTGAAGAACAGTATGTCCCATCTAGCGAGAATGCATCTGCTCTGGAACCATGACCAATAATTTTCTCAATGGAAGATGCATTCCTCTTATCTGATGCGTTGAGTTCAATTAGATCCCAATTATGCTCTGAAGCTAATGCATAAGCTACGCTTGTTTTTCCAATGCCTGGGCTGCCTATCAAGATGACACCTTTTTTCCGCGGATGTCCTCTTGACCATAATTTCGCCCAAGATTGAAGTTGAGCTATCGCTTTAGAATTACCAATAACCTCTTTCAGATTGCTTGGTCGATATTTTTCAGCCCAGTCAAGCGTTTTCTTCTTCATCTTGTTCTCTTCCTCGCTTTCTGTTATTATCAACAATTCCATACTATTTATTCTCATTATAGGAATTGGCAACAGTATTCCTGCTTCTTAACTAAAAATTATTTACAGATCGTTTGAAAATATCGATAAATTGATTTAAATTAGAATGAGAAAATCATCTGTTTATGTTTGGGCTAAATAATTAGAGCTTGTATTTTTACAACCATACATAATTTATCTTTAATTAATAAAGTGAAAAGAGAGAATTTGGAGAACAATGGAGCAATAGAAATTCATTTAAACCAGTTTGAGAGACCAGATAGCCTGACATACAATTTCTCATTGCGTTTCAAAGCTGTAAGTCATATTTGCGCGATGAGCTTTGTGTAATTCAAACGGATTATCTGGCTCTATGAGTTCAGGAAGTGGGTGTTCCACATATACTTGTTTCCGATCTTCAATATCCAATGTGAGATAAATAGCAGTTACTTCAATGCTTGAGTGCCCCAAGTTCTGCTGAAGTGTTCGTAGATCCACACCAGATTTGAGTGCATAGACCGCATGAGTATGTCTCAACACGTGAGGATGACACTTGTCTTTTTCAATATCTGCCATCTGGCCATATTTTGCTACGAGACGTTCTATTTGACGACGAGAAAGATTTGTCCGCTTATTGGAGACCAGAAGATAATCACGCCTGTTCTTGCGTGTCCCAATATAGTCTCTGATCAGCATTTTAGTATATTCGCTCACTATCGGAACTTTTCGTCCTTCTTTATGTCTCTTTGCTTGCTGAATTGTAATTTCGCCGTTCTCGAGATCCATATCCCCAATTCTCAATTCTGCAAGCTCTCCGACTCTCATTCCCGTCTCATAGAGCAGCCTAAGAATAAGTCGATCCCTCGGTCGTCTAGGGGCGGCGAGCAATCTCTTTAATTCATCTTGTTTGAGATATTTGCGCATCCTAATCCCGTTCCCTTCTGAAGCGGACGAATTTCGTCCGACAGTTCGTATACAGTGAAGTCTATATAAAAATGTCGAGCAGAAATAAAAAGTTGCCCTTTTAACGTTCAATGATTTCTTCCTTTAAATATCAAAGGGCAACAAATACCCAATTTGTTGACATTTTCCGTTCAAAAAATCGAATTCTCAATTATTCTTAATCAAATGTATCATAATCCGTGAGAAATTATATCACGGCAGACAAAAAGTATGACACTTCCCCCTATCTTATGATGAAAAAATGCAATTCTAGTATATTAGTAATATATCCAGTTATTTTTTTCATACAAACAAATCACATTGTATAGATCTAAGCTATATGATTTATGTTTGTTACAATATATACTATTATAATGTGAAATAAAACTATAATCAATTTAACAATCAATCTTTTTCAAACGGTATGATAAATTTTCTTATTCTTTTTATTTTAGATATGCCAAAAGGGAAAAGATCTTGATTCTTTCATAGAATTGGATTGATTAGTTAAATAATGGACATAGTTCTATGATGAGACTATTATGTCTGACTAGAAGTAATCAAATTAGAAAAGTTCACATAATAATTCAATTTTTTCATAATCTGGCTCTATTAATATCTTTAATGCTAATTTCGAGTAATTTGAATAAATTATTCAGTACATTACGCGGTTTACACATTTCAGATAAAGATTATTATTTTAAAATATCTTGATCTAAAAATGTTTAGTTTGAAAAGGTTTAACATAAATTAATTATGGTTGAAGATAAAATCACCTATATTAGGACAAGAAAAGATACAATATTCCTATTGATTTTATAAGCAAAATTTGTAAAATATTAGAGTAGCCAGTAGAATGTATTATTAGAAAAGCACGATGAAAAATATGATGTATCTTTCTTAAATGAGTATTATGAATATGTGTAATTTGTGAATTTTCATAATCGAAAAAGATGAAATATGAAGGCACTTGGGGTTAGAGTAAAAAAGATTTTCCGTGTCAAATTCAATTAAATGAAAAAGAATCAATAGAAAAAAAGGACAAGAATAGGGGAAGTCGATTGAGACTGGCACAATGTGATTCATATTGATTTTTACATCATACCGGGCATACCGCCCATGCCACCAGCTCCACCTGGTGCCCCTCCTCCGCTGGGAGCACCTTTCTTTGCAGCTATCATGTCATCAATACGTAGGATCATTGTGGCAACCTCAGCAGCAGATGCAATAGCTTGCGTTTTTACCCTCAGAGGTTCAATCACATTTTGGGAGCGCATATCGACAACTTTATTTTGGTAAACACCTACACCAAAATTCATGCTATTTTTCTTCTTACTTTCGTGTTGGTTTTTCAGGGTAATTAATGTATCGATTGTATCCATTCCAGCATTCTCGGCCAGTGTGATAGGTATAATCTCCAATGCTTCAGCAAACAATTCTATGGCAAGCTGTTCTCTCCCACCGACAGTTGCCGCGTAATTTTTCAACTTTATTGCCATCTCAATTTCTGCGGCTCCGCCGCCAACTACAGCCTTGCCATCTTCAATTACAACTGAGACCACTTTAAGCGCATCATGTAATGCCCTTTCAGCCTCAGTAATTACATGCTCGGTGCCGCCCCTGATCAGAATCGATACCGCCTTTGGGTTCTTACATCCAGTTATAAAGGTCATATCTGAATTCGCTATTTTCCGCTCCTCGACAGTTGTAGCCTTGCCCAGCAAATTACTCTTCAGATCATCCAGATTTGTTATAAGAGTTGCACCTGTAGCTTTTGCAATTTTTTCCATATCCTCTTTCTTTACTCTGTGCACAGCAAATATGCCATCATTCGTCAAGTAATGCTGAACAAGATCATCAATTCCTTTCTCGCAAATTACGACATTAGCACCAGAAGCTTTAATTTTGTCCGCGAGCGCTCTGAGAGTTTTTTCCTCCTCTCTGAGGAATTTCTGTAATTGTGCAGGATCTCTTATCTGGATTTTCGCGTCGATTTCGGTCTTCTTTATTTCTAAAGCTCTATTGATAAGCGCAATTTTGGCATTTGTTATCACTTTCGCCATCATTGGATTAACTCGTTCCTTGTCGAGGATGATCCCGAGCACGAGCTCCGTATCCACAATCGAACCACCCTGCTTCTTCTCCACTATAATGTCCTCAATATCGGCTTTCAAACCGCCATTGGACTTTTTGGAAATCTGCCTTACTGCCTTCTCAGCAACGTCAGCCAATTTCTCTCTGTCATTGATACCTACGCTCTTGCCTGTCATCGCAGTGAGAGCGATCTTTTTCACCATATCTGATTTCTCAATATTAATCTCGAAGCTAATGTTACTGAGTATTTTGATTGCCCGGGCGGATGCCAAGCGAAAACCGTTCGCGAGGATTGTCGGGTGGACTTTTTGCTCCAATAGTTGCTCAGATTTCTTCAATAGCTCTCCAGCTATTACAACAGCAGATGTAGTTCCATCGCCGCACTCATCATCCTGAGTTTTAGCAATCTCAAGTATCATCTTTGCTGCTGGATGTTCAATATCCAACTCCTTGAGAATTGTGACACCATCGTTCGTAATAACAATGTCTCCGAGGCTATCTACAAGCATCTTGTCCATGCCTTTCGGGCCAAGAGTACTTTTAACCGCATCAGCAACAGCTCTTGCTGCTGCAATGTTGCTAGAATGCGCATCTCTGCCTTTAGTTGCCTCCGTCCCTTCTTTGAGAATTAATACAGGTTGTCCTGCCAGCATATTTTAATACCTCCAAGCCCCAATTTTTAAGAGCCCATATTGGTTCATCTATATACAGTTTCGTAAAAGGATATTTTCTCCTTCCAGATGCTGATTAAACATTTCTTGAGATTTCAATCGACATTGAGGGATGGCGCTTTTTAATGGCGATCGATTTCAACAGATCAGTAATACTCACTCGTGAACTTCGATCGACAACCGTTTTCAGATTAACCACGTCGGAACGCGAAATTAACTGTGAATGCATACGATCAATTCTTCGAATTGCCGATGGGCGGAGACGGAGTCGATCGAAAGATATGCTCTTGCAGCCTGTTTGTGCAATTCGATCGATCAATTCTATTATTTCCTGACGAGGATTCTCCGATGAAACAAGCAATGGAGAAATCATTGCCGTTGTCTTAAGAGCAGCTTCTGAAGCTTTCTTGAGGATCTCGAATCTCGAGTTTAGAGACGGCGCTCCGGGCTCCAATAATGAGGAAATAGTCTGGTCGAGAGTTGTAATCGTAACGCATATCTCGACATCTTTCATCTTCTGCAGGAGATCGAAATCACGAAGGACAAGAGGAGATTTCGTCATCAGCATCAGAGAAATATCGGAGTTGCTCAGAATTTCTAAGCAGGCCCGACTGAGCTTCAGCTTCTCTTCTACTGGCTGATATGGATCGGTTACTGTTGCGAGGCCGATTGTGACTCCGCGTAGCTCGGCAACTTCTTTTCTGAGCATCCTCGAGATATTGACCTTCGCATCCACCCAAGTTCCCCAATCATCCTGTTGGGGACATCTGAGAATATCGGGTGAATAGCAATATAAACAGCCGTGATTACATCCAATATATGGATTCAGTGCGTAATCGACATCATCGAGACCGCTGGGCGTGAGCGCAGTAGTGCATTTAACAAGTCTGACAGAATCATCTATCTGAAGTGAAATCATCGATTCTCCTCTGCTGCATAAGATCCCTCAGCACGGCGCTCACTTTCAACCATCGAGAGATAGGTATGTCCATGAAATTGGACGTCTCAAGCATTGCATCTTTGAGCGTTGAGTAGTGCTTCGGGATGCTCTTGAGTGTTTCCCTCACATGCTCTCTGACATTCCAGACTCCGATTGGTAAGATGTATCCTGGATGTGCTTCTCTGAGAATTACAACGCCGGCCTGCCGTCTCTCTTTGTTCATGAGCTCATTCACTGCCAGTCTTGCTGCATAATAGCATCCTCCAATCTCTGCATAGGTACGGCGACCGTCATAAAACTCCCATGAATTCACAATGGAGATGGAGGAACCATAGGGATTCCACACTGTTTTCGGATACCATGCCTCGATTAATTCATAGCGCCACGATGTAGGCAGAAACATCACAGCCCAGCGATTGTCAAGGAAATTTCCGAAATATATTCTGAAATCATCGATGACGGGAAAGCTCTTCGTCTCCTCAATAAGATCCATTGAGATCGTACTGTCTACAGCCGTAATAGACCAGCGAGTCGGGACGAACTTCCTTCTCTTCTTTTTTCCAAAAGCTCCAACACTCATGGCCTTTTGAATCCGAGATATGAACGTTCCAGATCTATAAAGCTCCAGAACAGCTGTGCGCGCATCTAGATCAGTGTCAAAATGAGCCCTTTCAATTCGATGATCTATCTTGATTGAAGAGGCGGATATTTTTTTCAGAGGAGCAGATGGTCCGAACGGCTGACTTTCCTCGGAGAATGAGATTCCGCCCCGTGGTTTCTTCAAAAATTGAGCTTCGAGATCAGCTGGAGAAGAAGCCATTGCCAGCTCTCGAGTGAGATCTATCAGCTTGCCACCCGATTCAACGTTATGAATATCAGTTTGATATGTCCCCCTTACTAGATTGTAACGATAATCAACAATTTCCTCTAAGTCACGTCCGACCCAAAGCTCTGGTGTGTCCATAATCTCAGTATCGCCGTGAATAGGTGGTATCATTGGACCAATGAGCACTTTTGGATAACCGAATCTGCCAATGAATACTGCTGGTGGAGATGATCCATCGATCTCCTCACGATAAATGAGTGGTCTTGATTTCATACTAGAGTAGTATCTCAACAATAGTGGACAACTCGCCTTCCCGCACAGAAGCTTGGTGCCCTTACAAATAGCGCATCTACCTCTGAGATCTGAGGCTCTCACATTCTGTTTGAATTCGTGGAAAAGAGCTGACTGGTTGTATTGAGACTTCATCTCGACATGCGATATGCGTAACGGATTAATAATAGACTTCATGGTGGTGCATTGAAAGTGATTATCTGCATGTTTGCCAATGGATGGTAGTTAGAGATATTCAATTGACCGGAATCTTCTTACATCGATGATCTGACCCTCAATTCTATGCACGTATCTTGTATCCGTTAATAATTACATTAAAGTTCAAATCCCGGTGCACGCACCGATATTAAGGAACCATGATTTTATTAAGAGAGATTATTCTATTCTTCAATATTCTTTTATTTTCAAGATTAGAATTACCTCCATTTCTCCATCGATTAAATCCGATAAAAAATGTCTTGGTTTGAGAGCACATTATTCATACAGTTTCCGAGATTATGCCCCAAACTTCTCAGCACGACCCATAATTCCAAGCATGAACTGCATTAGCTCAATGCCCCTCAAACCTGTTAAGATACCTGCTTTACAAGATATCTCATCGAATTTCTCAACTGTATCCACTCTGATACCGTGGCCGCGCATTGCGATACATACTGGATCAGCAGAATGATTCCTCAGGGAGACGGGTGTTGAGTGATCACTCAGCAGAACTAATAGTGTATCCTCAGGGAGATCTCTTAGAATTCTACTAATGACCGCATCCATGCGTTCTATAACCTTCACCTTCAAAGCAGAATCTCCATCATGGCCCGCTATATCTGGTGCTTTTATGTTGATTGTCACGAATTCATACGAATCGAGATTCCTCAGAGCTGCTTCTCCTTTTGCAGACATATCAGTATCTATTCCGCCTGTTGCACCCTTCACATTTATTAAATCGAACCCGAGAATTCTGAAGACCCCTTTCAGCAGTGCTACGCCGGCTATTCCTCCAGCCTTAAGACCATATCGAGATTCAAACTTCTCCAGCGTTCTGAGAATGCCAGCTCCTCTTGGCAGAATAGAATTAGCGACAGGAAGTCCTTTTGATGCGCGTTCCAGATTTACTTGATTCTTCATGAGAATCTTGTAGCTCTCGATCACAAACTTATTTACAACTTTGGCGGTGAATTCAGCCTCTGGGACCAAAGGGAGACACTCATGAATGATGGCACTCTCCTCATGAGGATCAACATCCGTAACCCTGGGATCCAGTTCATCTCCTCTCAAGATGAGAACTGCCCGATGTTCTGTAGCCTCTTTGAAAATAATCTCAACACCTTCGATATTCATACTAGAAATACTGTCCGCAAGCTCCTTTGTTCCATCTTTTATTCTTCCAGCGCGCCTATCAACGACGCGCATCTTGTCATCGACAGTGGCGAAATTGCATCTGAATGCGACATCACCAGGTCGACAATCAATACCAACGCCCGCCGCCTCAAAAGGCCCCCGACCTGAATAATATTTAAAAGGATCATATCCGAATAATGAGAGATGAGCAGTATCGCTTCCTGGGACAACCCCAGGTGCAATAATATTCATAGTTCCACCAGCTCCCTCTTTCACCGCCCTATCAAATCCCGGCGTTTTTGCGGCCTGAAGAGGTGTTCTCATGCCGAGCTCTTTAATCGGGCGGTCAGGCATTCCGTCAGAAATGATCATTAGAATCTTGTCGCATTTCATTTCAGCCGCGATTGAATCGCTTTGCCAGTATAAAATCCCTTCATGTAAATTCTCAAATGAAATACAGAGATGTGATATGCATTTTTAGATTGGCTTTTCATATACCGGGATGTTCCGTTTTCATACCTAAAAGCGCCTTTTTACGACCGCTGAGACACGACTTCCCCGTAAGGAATGTTGCCATGATAAGCGTGCTGACAAGAATCATTGCTGATGCGAATGCAATCCCGGCAAAGCCGAATACTAGATATATGGGGCCGAGAAGAACTACCGAGACAGCATAACCGGAAAATCGGGAACTATTGAAAATTGACGAGCAGGTACCACGCAGGGCAGGGATTTCCTCAATAGTCAAAGTCAGCAAACCAGCCCAGATAAATGTTCCACCACCACCGGCTATAGCAATGAGGGTAATGAAATGATAGAATTCTGTCGAAAAAGCCAATAACGCAATAGCAGGAGCTGCTATCGCAAGCCCAACAATAACCGATAGCCTCGGCGAGCATCTATCTGTCAGAGCGCCCGCCCATGGAGAAACGAAAATCCCCGCAATGCCAGAAATTGCAAGTATGATGCCTAAGTCTTTGGGCTCATATCCGAACATATCCGAAAGTGTGGCCGATAGAAACGAAATATTGCCGATAGTTGCAATGAAGGCTAAGGCTCCTATTATTGAAGCTAATATTAGATTTCTATTGCGAATTGCCTTTCTCATATTCGTGAAGATGCTCTCGCCTCTTCTCCTCTGAATTGCCTTGTCTTTCGGGAGAATGATCAGGATGAGCACAACCCCGATAAATGCAATACTGGAGAATGCCCAAAAAGCAAGGCGCCAATCGATAGCGGCCAGAAATCCGGCTATTAGTGGTCCAACCGATAGGCCTGCGGTTACTGCAGAGCCATAAAAGCCCATTGCGATGCCATATTTGCTTCTATCAGTTATGTCTCCGAGATAGGCAATAGATACGGGGCCTACAAAGGCGTATCCAACTCCCTGCCCCACCCGCATGAGAAGAAAGATGGGATAGTTATCAACAATTGCAATTCCTATAGAGGATAGTCCGTACAAGAGCATGCCCACAACCATGGTCATTTTACGCTCCCAGTTATCGGAGATAGTGCCGGAGAATAGCTGCAATATCGCAAAAGGAAGCATGAATGTTGGAATAGCGATAAGCACCTGACCCAAAGATACTTCAAAGGTCATTTCAAGCTCATCTAGCATGACCAGAATAGCATTCCCTGCGAGCGGACCAGTAAATGCACAAAGATAAATCACGAAATGATTTCTCAGCCTATGCATCTTAAAGGCTGAAAGCATTTGCTAATTCAAATAACCAGCAGATATCTATGTTGGAAAATTGGCACAATAACATGCTTATGCTCTTGGGAGTATCCTTGTTGCTGTGATTTCCTTTCAAACCGCTCAAGATACTAAATTGGTTGAATACCAAAAGCTAAAATTATTCGAATATTCTAACAGTATAATGAGGGGGAAGAACTGTTGGAAAAAAACTCCAATAATAAAAGTGTAATTGGCGATGATTCAAGGAAGATCTTAAAAGAAACTTTCAAGGGGCTCAAGAGAAAAATCGTCCTTGAGGTCTATACGAAAGATGATGGCAACGTTTCATATAATGAACTATCAGTCAATTTGGTTAGGGAGCTTTTGGATATATCAAAGAAAATACAGGGAAAATTCTTTGAAATCGGCGAGGACCGATCAAAGAAGATGAAAGTTACCAGGTCACCAACAATACTTATCGATCCCGATCACTACAATATACGATACACGGGGGCGCCAGCTGGCGAGGAGGGGCGCTCCTTTATTCAGACTTTACTTTTTGTTTCAGATGATGAAAGTAGATTATCGAAGAAATCCAAGAAAAGATTATCCGAATTGAAGGTGAAGCGGCATATCCAGGTATTTGTGACTCCTGCATGCCCATATTGTCCAGGCGAAGTATTAACTGCAAATAGGGCCGCGGTCGAAAGACCCGATCTAATAAGTGCGGAATGCGTAGAAACCAGTGAGAACATAGATTTGGCGAAGAAATTCAATGTCGGGTCAGTTCCTCAAACGGTCATAAACGAAAAGCTGATCAACATAGGCCTCCAGGCAGAGGATCTGTTTATTGAAGGACTGATCACTCTGGAGCCACAGATCGTTTCCGAACCCACTGCTGATAAAGATGATGTGATTGGCGAATTCGACCTGATAATTATCGGAGCGGGTCCAACGGGATTAACAGCTGGAATCTATGCCTCCAGGAGTGGATTGAGCTGCGTAATTCTCGAAAAATCGATTCCGGGTGGTCAGGTGGCAATCACTCCTATGGTTGAAAATTGGCCTGGGAATGTGAATATCCCAGGAAAACAGCTTATGGATCTGATGACTCAGCACGCAAGAAGCTATACAAATATACACGAGAATGAGGGAGTGTTAGATATCAAAGTGGGCAGAAAAGTAGAGGCAATTACTCGAACGGGAAAATATATCGGTCGCGCTCTGATTATAGGAACGGGAGCGACGCATAGGAAATTAGGCGCACCAGGAGAGGATAGGTTATACGGAAAGGGCGTCTCATACTGTGCCACGTGTGATGGCTACTTCTATAAGAACGGAAAAGTGGTTGTAGTCGGTGGAGGAAATACGGCTTTGACCGATGCACTCTATCTGGATTCATTGGGAGTAAAAGTCACTATCATTCATAGAAAAGATAGCTTCAGAGCAGAGAAGCATCTGATCGAGAGCGTTCTCGACAGGAAAATCGAGGTTCTTTGGGACTCTGTTGTCACGGAGATCGTGGGCATAAAAAATGCAGAGGCTGTCGTCGTAAAGGATGAGAAATCAAGAAAAGAGAAAACCGTCAAGACTGATGGGGTCTTCATAGCAATAGGCGAAATTCCTGTTTCTGAGATCGCATCGAGCATTGGCGTGAAGACTGACGCAGCTGGCTTTATTGAAGTGGATCGTTATCAACGAACTAATATTCCAAGGATCTATGCTGCGGGAGATGTCACCAGAGGGGTTAGACAGATAGTTACAGCGACCGGGTCGGGTGCGGTAGCCGCCCTTTCCGCCTTTGAGGATTTATCAAAGGAAAAAACATATGCTCCGAAATGAATAGTATAATGGTCGCGGCCTAATTTATTCCAGCTTATAGGAATGGGAGGAAGTAATAGGTGATGGGAGAGCTCATAAAGAGCGACCTTCAATTAATGGGAAGGTGACATTGGAAGGTTATTGCACATCCGGTGTGAGGATATGGCGCCGAGGGGGAGATTCGAACTCCCGAGGTGCAGAGCACCAGTAGCTTTCATGTGCACTTGGTACATCTCGAGGCTACCGCCTTTGGTCGCCCTATTTTGGCATAAACCGAGCTTGGCTACCTCGGCAGGACGGGTTCTGAAAGATTGAGGAAAGGAGATTAAACTTTTGATGGAGAGAGAAGATGATTCATGCAGAAACTTCATAATTAGCAAGTCATATCATTTGTATGAGATACTTATGATAAGGGTACAAGTCCACTCATTTCCTCGTGGAAATATAGATGATCTCATTGAATTGCCAGAAGAATCAACCGCTCTCGATCTGTTCAGGGTACTTAACCTCAGACCGGACAGCTGGATTCTCATCCGCGAGGATAAGGTGATTCCAGATGATACCTCCCTGAGAGATAACGATTCGATAAAGTTGTTATCTGTTATATCCGGCGGCTGAGCGGTGCCAGAGTTATATTATCCCCCGATAACGCCTTTTCAGACGAATGCGAAAGATTATTAATAAGAAGTAACTCTAAGTAAATAATTGAAAAGCAGTGGCTTGAGGCCAAGCTGAGAAACGACCCTATTTACGAATCATGATCATTAACTCGTCAGGCCCAAGGGCTTGGTATTGCCAATGATAATAGGTATTAAAGGCATCGATAGCCAAGGTCTCTCTTGAAAGGTTGCCTAAAAGCACCAATGCAGAGACTGATTGGGCTCTTCTAAACGGGATCGTTTAAAAAGCTAAGCCAAGGCATGTTTTTCAGAAAATAATGTAAGGTGAGATCAGATGGAAATTGATCCAAATACTACGAAATATCTAATTCACTCGAGAATTTCGGCAGATGGTATTGTTGAAAAACCCGATGTTGTCGGTGCGATTTTCGGACAGACGGAAGGCCTGCTCGGAGATGAGCTCGACCTGAGAGATCTGCAGAAGAGCGGGAGGATTGGAAGGATAGAGGTTGAGATAAGCTCCAATAGGGGCAGATCCGAAGGGAAGGTCTACATACCCTCCAGCCTGGATCAGGTGGAAACGGCTATACTCGCATCTGCGTTGGAGACAATCGAGAGAGTAGGCCCATGCAAGGCGAGGATTACAATTGATGCTATAGAGGATGTGCGAGTATCCAAGAGAACCAGAATCATCGATAGGGCTAAACAGCTTCTAAATGAGATGATAAAGGAGTCCAGAGTTAGCGGCATTGATATTACTGATTCTGTTCGTCAATCGGTTCAGATAGAGGAGATCGCTCAGTACGGGAATGGAAAACTGCCAGCAGGACCCAATATCGAGAATTCAGATGCGATCATTGTGGTCGAGGGACGATCCGATGTGCTCAATCTTCTCAAGCACGGTATAAAGAACGCAATTGCGGTTGAAGGCACTAGCATTCCAAAGGTTATTGCAGACATGTCGAGAGATAAGGTTGTCACCGCATTCGTCGACGGTGATCGCGGTGGCGAGCTTATCCTGAGAGAATTGCTCCAAGTAGCCGAGGTCGACTTTATCACGCGAGCTCCGAAAGACCAGGAAGTCGAGGAGCTCACTCAAAAACAGTTAATGAAGAGTCTGAGAAATAAGATTCCAGCAGAACAATTCGTCGAAATGTTCAATACACGTTTACCGCGAAAGCTTTTGGAAGAGGACACAAAGGCGGAGCATGCGAAAAACTCTGCACCACCAGCTTCAGCCGTAAAAGCCAAAGAATTAAAAACCAGGCATGAAGAGAAAAAACAGCAGAGAGAATCCACCAAGAAGTTCTCTCCCGAGCAGGAGAAGATTCGTGAGATACTTGTGGAGCTCGGTGCGAGCTCAAAGGCGCGGCTGTTCGCGGAGAACTGGACCATGATTGATGAGGTCCCTGTGAAAGAGCTGGCCAACCGACTCAAAGAGTCCGAGCGAGGGATATCCACAGTGGTATTCGATGGAGTGATAACGCAGAGAATATTGGATATAGCGGCGAATCAGAAGATCCCGCTCTTGGTCGGCGCAAAGCTCGGGAATATAACTAAGCAACCGACGGGAGTCGAGATCTGGACTCGCGATAAACTGATTTGAACCATTTCAATTACAGGAGGTGTTGGAGGATCACTAAGAGAAAAGACCTCAACGGATCGAAGGAGCCAAATCTGCTTGATGAGATTGAAAACTCATCGCAAATAGAGATGCCAAAGGATCCTCTGTTGCGGGTCATAGGTCAGGATGAAGCAGTGGAGCTTGCCCGCCTGGCAGCGAAGCAGGGGAGACATCTGCTGCTCGTAGGTCCACCCGGTACTGGAAAGTCGATGATCGCGCAGGCGCTCAGCCTTCATCTCCTCCGTCCTCAGGAGGAGATCCGAATTGTTCATAACCCTGAGAATCCCGAGCGGCCCTTTGTCGAGATCAAAAGGACCGCCGATGTTTTGAGGGAGAGGGAGTCGAGAAATTTTGCCGAAGGAGAGCTAATCGATCCGAGAGAAATCCCGGTTAATGTGGCGGAGCGCTTGGGATACCGCTGCTCGCACTGCGGTGAGTACTCATCGCCGCGGGATAACTTATGTCCGAAATGCGCGAAATCTAAGATCAGCTCGACAAAGTCTCAAAGCACTAATCCGTTTTCCGACATATTGGGAAATCTGTTTGAGATCACGGTGGGCGGAATGGCGGGCAAGGATAAAGTTACCACTACAAGGAAGCGTTTTGGCAAGGAGGAGGTTGTGGTCTTCGAGAGGGTGGGAGAGATGATTAAAATATTGGATCAGGCGGCGCTGGAAAAGCGTCGAGAGCTGGAGAAAATCAGCCCGAGAAAGATCCTGGTTCCTCTCAACAGAAACCCATTTATTCTCGCAACTGGAGCCAGTGAGACCGAGCTGCTGGGCGATGTTCGCCACGATCCCTATGGAGGCCATCCGCAGCTCGGTTTAGCACCCTACGAAAGAGTTGTTGCGGGGGCAATTCACGAAGCGCATGAAGGTGTACTATTCATCGATGAGATACCCCTTCTCGGACAACACCAGAGATGCATCTTGACCGCTATGCAGGAGAAGCGGTTTCCAATATCCGGAAGAAATCCTCAGAGCGCTGGCGCGAGCGTTCGTGTGGAGAATGTATCGTGCGATTTCATATTCGTTGGTGCATGCAATATTCAGGATCTTCCGCAGATACTCAGCCCGCTACGATCTAGAATCAATGGGAGCGGTTACGAGATACTCCTGGAAACTGCAATGACCGATAACGAGGGCAATAGGACGAAAATGGCTCAGTTTGTCTCACAGGAAATTTCCTTCGACGGCAAGATTCCGCACGCAACAACGGAGGCAATAATTGCGATCACCAATGAAGCCCATAAGAGAGCCAAGCAGCTCGATGGTAAGGACAATAGCCTCACTCTGAGGCTCAGGGAGCTGGGCGGACTGATCAGAGCTGCGGGAGATATCGCCGTATTAGAGAAGGATGAGCTGATCGATGTGAGGCATATTAAGCAGGCGCTGAAAAGGGCGAAGACCATTGAGGAACAGATTAAGGAGCGGTACGGCAGTTATTATGGGGCGCTTGAAAAGGATATCTCGGGCGCTCAGAAGGAGAGTTCGCCCTACTACTTTAGGAACTATGAGTCAACTGACTACGAGAGCGGATACCGCTAGCTCTGCAGAACGAGCTCCATCCGCAGACCATCTCCACCATCACGATAATAGGATCGGAGATTTTCAACTATTCTGAACCTGAGCTTTGTATAGAGATTTATCGCAGGAATATTGCTCGTCCTCACTTCGAGAATTATCGAATCCAGTCCCTTTTGCATGCATGATGATATGAACGCCCGTAGGAGTATTACGGCAATGCCAGCTCTACGGTGACTTTCGCGAACTGCAAGCATGAGTATCCTGGCCTGGCGAGCTCTGGATATAACCCCAACAACGAAGCCGATGAACATCCCATTTTCGGTCGCCACCAGAAAGCCCTCGGGCCAGTACTGGTAAATTGACAGAAAGAACGATGTCGGATAGCTCTCTCCCAATGACTCCCGGGTGATTCTGCTGATCTCGAAGACATCGTCCGGAGCGAATAGCCTTATGGTCAGCACGCTATGGGTGATAGCAGAAAGGCAATAAATTCTATTCGATTTTACTTTTAATGAATCTCAACAGGCCGGTGATTCGTTGTAGTGTTCTCCCTCTGAGCATCGGCACAAGCACCGCGAACATGCCGAAGCCGGAAGAGAGTGATAGAATCGATCCGAATTGCGTTCCCAATTGAAATTCGCCCGCTGAGTTAACGCTCATGCGCTTGTCGGGAAAGATCAAAGCTTGATAGCTGGCGCTATTCCCCCATAAATCCTCCGCTTCGATCTCTACCCAGACATTGCGTGAGCTGCTATCTATCATCAGCATCCATTCCCGTTTATATCCATCACTGGTATGGAAGATAACTGATCTCAGTCCTGTCTCGTCTGACTCGCCCGAAATATAGAGCTTCCATCCTTTCCTATCCTCGGCCATGCACATCTCTGTTCGTATCTCTGGGATCGCTGAGTCGCCGGAGAGATCGGTTATAATACTCTGCTCGAAAAAGCGCGCAATAGCTGGGTCATCGATCAGCAGACCAAGCTCCCTATTCGAGCAGATTGATGCGTAGTTCCAGTTCACACTGGATATCCAAGAGAGATGATGGTCTAATACCATGCCCTTATTGTGCAGTATATTGAAGGGGGCACCGCTTTTTGGGCAGCCGATCAGATAACTATCGCCGCGATGATTTCGCTCTTTCGACAAATAATCTATGACATACTGGTTTCTCTCGTCTTTCTTTGAAAACCAGCTATTGTCAAGGCAGAGCACGAACTCCTCGCATCTCTCCATTAGAGAAGCTGCAGCCTCAATTACGGGACTTACGATGCTGCCATACGATGGCGTTTTCCAAATCAAGTCAGCATAGAAGATCGATGCATAGAACGACTGCTCCGAACAGTCAATCAATGTGGGAAGGATCGATGCTCTTCGGGTGCAATCCGGGAACACAAAGAGCTCTGAAATGCACGGAATGTTCATCGGCGGCTGAGGTCTTACTCTGATTGGCGGGGGATTCGAGATTGCTGATATAGATTGCACAGACAGCGTTTGACCTGAAACACCGACCAGTGAATGGAGATCGCTGAATCGCTCATCCTTGTCGGAAAGGAACAGAGTTCTGAGGCGAGATGCTATCTCAGGGGATTCCAAAATCGCCGCCCAACCTCGGTTTCCGCTCCCGAGCTCGGTATCAAATATCTCTTCGACCAGATTCTCGCTCAGTATAATGCTTATGTGATCATCTATCACAATATATTTCGAGTGAAGGCAGGGATATCTCCGAGGCGGGTTTGCATCGCCATTGCGAGCCATGAGATAGAGCAACGCCCCTTTCTCTTCCAGCAGTGAGAGAAGAGATTTCGAGCGCTCTGAGAGACCGCCTACGGGCGAGCCCTCGAGCAGAATAGTCACATCAATGCCTCTCGATACGCTCCTATTAATCACAGACCAAACCTGAAAGGAGTCGAACTCATATGTGCAGATCAACAGCGATTTTCTCGCAATGGCAATTTGTTCGAGGATGAGATCGGAGTGCTCGGGCAACAATAGAGGCGTAACTCGTGCTGCAACACGAATATTCGGAAAAGATGATTGTCCAGGACGGTATTCTCTCAACGATAACCAATCGGATCGAGTATTCGAATCCAAGAGCGTATTTCCATCTAACTGCCGCTGTATAATCCTTCCCTTGCCGGAAGATGGCACGGGTGCACCTTGCCAAAGATCCGTCGATTCATCATTTCGAGTTTCATCCCCGAATAGAACCGCATCGATTATCTCGTCATTTTCATCGATAAGCAGAATCTCATCCCCGTCATTTGCGAGCCTGAATGAACCAACTGTCATGACCTGAGAACATCCCAAATCGTTCGGCAATATGCAATATTTAGGCAAATAGCCATTCTGTGCCAGAAAACTGCTTGCATCTCTTGCTATGATCAGCTTCGACAAAGCGGGGAGCTTTGCGTCGTGTGGGAGAAAGAGTGTACCCTCGCCATCTGTAGCCGACCAATTTGCCACTGACAGCTGATTCGGTGTCGGATTATATATTGAGAAAAATTCGCCTCCTTCGAAATCGTCGAAATGAACGTTCCATATGACTGGATGTTCCGTAGAATAATCCGCATCGTCGATGGAATCGAGAATCGCTGATTGGACTGTCTGCCCATCTGCCATTTGCACATTGAGGCAGAGAATAACGGTCACGAGCAACAATAGCAGATATTTTCGCACGGGGTGCGGAGAGAAGGGGAGATTCTCAAGGATTGCGCATACAATGATACTGAGCTATCCCGGTATTCCGGAGGCAAGATCGAGAAGAACCGCCCTGGGATCTTTCGCCTTTGCAACACCGCTTGCCAGCAGTACGCCATC
>Ga0114919_10000129_pt1 | contig 48530 bp, 57 predicted proteins | sample BlataG_FD_88682 | JGI IMG/M metagenome (GOLD analysis project Ga0114919, IMG submission 88682) | Deep subsurface microbial communities from Black Sea to uncover new lineages of life (NeLLi) - Black_00105 metaG | ecosystem: Environmental > Aquatic > Marine > Oceanic > Sediment | place: Atlantic... | reverse complement strand
TGTTAAATGAGATGGAGAAGGGGAGGGGTGAGGGTGTGTGATAATAAAGAAAATAAATAAGGGTAGGGAGAAAAAAAGAGAGAAAAAAAAAAAAAAGAGAGAGGGGGGGGGGGGGGGGGGGGGGGGGGTCATTTCTAAAATAAAAGCAAAGCAGATACAACAAGCATAGATGAATCTTAACCTTCTTCAACATCTTGATACAATGAGAAAAAGGAAAGGGAGGAGGGGGCACAACAATTGAGGTTGAGATTCAAGACTCTTTCAATACAAAATACAAAGCATTCCTTTTTATTCTTCTTTTTCTATTATCTACAAACTTCATCGTCATCATTATTATTATTATTATTATTATTAGGACACCCCCCCATTCACATCAGAGTTTGACTTGCTGTCGGTATGAGTCCCACTACCATCAACAGCCAATAGCTGTCCATTAGACGGCTCTTCTTCCAGCTGCATGGTCAATGGGGACAACTGACTTTGTTGTTGCTGTTGTTGTTGTTGCTGTACGTGTTTCTTATTTTGAAACTCGTTGAACATCACCAAAGCATCCATCAGGAAATTAGGACCGTTTTTAATTTCATCAGATAGGTTAATCAACAAATCTTGTGTCAGGATTTCAGTAGTGGTGTTGGTATCATTGGCGGTGAAGAAAAGGCCGCTACCATCTGCTGATGATGAGGATGGTGGGTTGATATTCACCTGTTGTTGTTGCTGCTGTCTTTGTTGGGGTTGGTAATGGTTGGATTCAAAGGTTTGCAACATGCCATTGAATACAGACTGGGTTGGACGGTATTGCTGATTCATAATGGAGATGTTATTATTGGTGGTGGTGGTGGTGGTGGTGGGAATGAAGGCATTGTTGTTGTTATTACTGCTAGTAGTGATGGTATCACCACCATATATAGGATGAGGGCCTCCTCTAAAAGCAGCAGAGACATCTGCAACAGTGACGGTGTTGTAGTTTCTACTGAATGTAGTGTCTGGAAGGAGAGAAATAGCCCCATTCCCAGCAGTACCAGGAACAGGAACAGGGCTACCAGTACCATGTTGGTTATTATACTGGATCATAGCCATCATCATCTGATAATTGCTATTGTTATCATCATTACCATCATTGTTGTTGCTGTCAGGCAGTATCATAGCCATATTATCACCATGATGATGGGGAGGAGGAAAGCCAGCATTGCCTTCAACACCTAATGCTGCAGCTGCTGCCTTGGCATAATCCTCTTCTTCCTCCATCTTCTTTTTCTCCTTGGTAGCAGCCCTACGAGCCCGGATACGTTCCAACATCTCCCTACAACTCTTTTTCTTGTCATCATACATATCAAGTGAGTGGAAAAACGCACATTGCTGGCAGAATCTGACCTTGACGCTCTCTATCTCAACCTGAAAAGCGCTGCAGTGGGGTGGACAGATACGATAACGGCGGTGGTAGTCTTTAAATTGTCTGGGGGACGAGAGGTCCTGGAGACAGGTGGGGACTTGGCAGAAAATTTTCTTCTCCTTGCCGAGAGATTTCCTGTTCTTTTGGTAGGTGCTCCACCATTGGGATGATTCTGTTTTTTGTGTTTGTTCTTGGTGGGAAGGTTGGGGGTCTTGGTTTTTGAGTTGTTGGGGTTGAGGAGAGACAGTGGCATCGCTGCCTTGTGGAGGAGATGGAGAGACGTCTCTCTCTCCAGCTGCAACATTTTCGGTGGGATGATGGGGATTGGTGGCTTCCATGTTGGCAACTGAGAAAGCTTGATATAATACGAGCAGATGATTTGGATCACTATGGCGGTCTTTTTAGGAGTAGTTGTCGGGGTTTCAGTAGAAGACTACTTATTGAAATTGCTAATTTGGCTTAAATCAGGCGTAATATGCTCAACAGTGCCTGTTTTGCACCTAGAAGTTCTCTTCAAGCAAAGTAGCTACTAATATATAATAGAACTATAGCTATATAGCCATTTTTACACTTTTTAATTGCACCAAAAACCCAGGTTTTCCAGGGGGGAGGGAATCCTCACACCCCACCTCCTAGATCTATCGATTTATCCCCTCCCCCATGTGCACCCCTCCTTACATAGTACGCTTCTTCCTATCCTGGACCTTGGAAGCACAAGGAGCCTTTCACTGTGTACGTGTATAATTGACATGACCAAATTATTAACAACACACATATATATACCCTTTATCCATATATGACGTGCATATATACACGTTCCATTAATATACCTTGTAAGTAGCTATGTTGCCATATACACCTACCTGCCACCTCTCCCTCTCCCCTTCTTCAACACCACCGCCTTGACCACCCACCAGGCCCCAACAAACGGCATCGTTACTCCCTTCCACCCCCCCTTCACAGCTCCAGCAGCTCCACCTCCAAACAGAGCCATCACTGCCACCGACATATATTGCACCCCTATTGCTGCCATTTGAGGTATAGAGAAGATAGCTGGGATCACTGCTTTTTTAATAAACATTGCCTTATCTGATGATAATGATAGTGATAGTGAGGAAGAGAGAGAGAGATCTATACCGACACTGCTACCATTACCACCAAAAGTCATACATCCATTTATGACATCCTTTGCGACACTCACTGCAGCATCAATCATCCTCGCAACCCCCCACCACATCATAGTCTCACCATATAAAACCACATCCCTTCCATGATTAAACATGCTCTCTAATGCTGATAATAATCCTACTTTTTTTAACAAAGGAAAGAGAGCTGTAATGTCTTCTCTAGCTGCCATGGTTGTGGCATATGCTTTACACACTTCCTGCCCCGCTCCAATGGCAGCAGCGATGCCAATTGCCGACCAAGTTAGGAAAGACCAGGTTTGTAAGATTGGCTTTAATGGGCTGTTGTTGTTTTGAAGGGCACGATTGTAGGTATCCTGTAAAGAGTGGAAGGTGGTGAGGTGGAGGGGCTGCTTGACGGAGTGGTGCCAACCGGGGGGGAGGTTGTGGTAGCGACGTTGGCAGACGTCGCATTGGAGAGCGCGTCTGAGGCCTTTGCGTTGGGCGACTTGGCACATCCATGTGTAGAGGCATGATTCGTGGATATATTTACAGGAGCCTCTGCAGGCACAAGGGGATATGAGATGGCCTCCTGGGGTGGTGAGGTCTTCTGGGCTCCAGCAGACTCTGCAAGCGGGGATGTCCTCGGAACTTGGAGCGGGAGTGAGGATTGAAGTTGTTGAGGGTTGGGTGGAGATAGGTTTCGGTTTTGTTGCTGTGGATTCGGTCTTGTATATGGGGGGGCGTATAGCAGGGTGCTGGACTTGTGTCTCCATGTTATTTGTTGGGTCAGATTAGGAAAAAACTTGGGTGCAAAGGTTAAAGTCCTATAGAAGCAATCAATATCATACAGATACGTTGAAGTAAATACTGCTACATACGATTTGCATATGTTCACCCTAGTCGCTATACTATCGCTTATTATCTACTCATCTAAGAAGGAGCCGATAGAGACTCCACTCTTGACCATCACCGTCAACGACGCTCGTCTTCTTCCCTCTCTTCTTCTTCTTTCACATTCACAAGCCATCAAAAGAGTTTTTACATTCCAGCGGTTTAATAATCAAAACAAACACTAAAAGTAATGCTCAATTCCATATATACATACCATACCATCATCTCTCTCTTCTATCCTGCCCCCCCCACCCCCACCCCCCCTCGTATTTTCTTCTCTTTTTTTGCCCCCATTTAAAACACCAATGCATCAGGCTTCTCAATAACCTCCTTCAACGTCTGTAAAAACTCAGCAGCATGTGCTCCATACACAACTCTGTGATCACAAGTAATATTAACCACCATCTGCTTCTCAACTCCCATCCTTCCATCAACTCCAGCAGCAACCACCGGCTTGGAACCCCCCACCGCCAAGATGGCAGCAGTGCCAGGAGGCAGAATAGCATCAAACGAGTCAACTCCAAACATACCCAAGTTACTGATGGTAAATGTACCGGTAGTAAATTCATCAGGAGACAGTTGCTTGGCACGTGCTCTCTTCACTAGATCGGCCCAGTTGCGTGACATGGTGTAGAGATCAACATTGTCGGCATCTTTCAAGACGGGGGTGATGAGCCCGCCATCTGGCATGGCGACAGCCATGGCAATGTTAATATGCTCGTTATACGTGCATCCCATACCGTCGGGGGTGGTGGATGCGTAGAGGATTGGGTGGGAAACAAGAGCCACTCCACAGGCTTTGGCCAGCAGGGCGGTCATGGTGACTCCCTTTGGTTTGAGCTTTTTGTAAAGTGCGTCCAGGGCGTCGGTTCTGATGGTCATGCTTACTCGGAATTCTGGGACTTTGAGGGACTCCAACATATTGCGAGAGACTGCTTGTTGGAGGGATGTGAAGGGGACGGTGGTGCCTCTGAGGTCGGAGACTGAGGTGGCTGGGATCTTGGCTGGAGGAGAAGATGCTGCTGGAGCTGGTGGGGCTGGAGCGGATGATGGAGCTGCTGCTGCTGCCAGAGCAGGGGCGGCACGGCCTCCCTTGGCAGCCTCAACATCAGCAGCAGTGATGCGTCCGTTGGGTCCAGATCCACCAATGGTGGAGAGGTCTACACCCATTTCCTTGGCGAGCTTCTTTGCGTAAGGAGTGGCGATGATACGACCATCGGCATGAGGAGCGGCGACTGGGGTTGGTGGTGGTGGTGGTGGTGGAGCTGCCACTGCAGCTGGGGCTGCTGCTGGGGCTGGGGCTGCTGGAGCAGCAGCAGCTGCTGGAGCTGGTGGTGGAGGGGGAGCAGCTGCTGGGGCTGGAGCTGGGGCTGGAGCGGCACCGCCACCACCGGCCTTAGCCTTGGCTGCGTCCATGTCGGCCTCGCTCTCAGCGATGAAAGCAATGGCAGAGCCGACAGTGGCGACACCACCTTCTGGGGTAGCAATGACTGCCAGAATGCCGTCGCTGAAAGACTCGACGTCCATATCAGCCTTGTCTGTAGAGATGAAGGGATCGATTTTGATCAGTCGAAGATAAGATGATTCAGTGTCACTTTAGTCAAAATGACTATTGATTTCAAGTACATTTTCAATTTGAAACAGATACCACTTCATACTAGGTGCCAGAAAGGACAATTGCAACACTTACCGGACTCAACAACCACGATGGCCTCGCCCTTCTTGACTTTGTCCCCTGGAGACTTCAGCCAGCTGACGATCTTGCCCTCAGTCATGGTAGAGGAAAGAGCAGGCATAAACACATCCTTCACTGCATTCTGTGTTTGGATTGTTGCCCTGGTGCGGCGAGGTGCACTGGGCCTTGTAAAGGATGCACCGGCTGATGGCTTGCTAATCAGGCTACTGATTTGCGACATTGTCCTTGGATTAGTGATATGAAACAAGTCAAAATGATTATCGAGCTTCCCGTCATCTCCTCGACAGAAATAGCGTTGAATCACACCCTCTCTCTTTGAAATCTAAACTCGGCCAGTGGGGCTCTCCACTTTTCTCCCATCTCCCTCTCCTCCTCCTCTGTCTCAGTCCTCTGGTTCTACTTTCATTCGCTATAACTATAAGTTGTACTAACAATAGTAATGTCAGATATGTATATATATACACATGTATTCAATATATCTGTAAACATCCTCTCTCTCCGTCTTCTTCTCTAAAGATAGCTGAACAATTTCATATCCTTCTTCCTCACCCTCTCTCCATCCCTCCCACCTACACCATCCAACAATCCATCCTCTTTGGCCTTCTTCATCCTCATCTCCACCTCTGCTGCTCTGGTACACATCTTATCCATCACCAACTCTACCAGAGCAGAGCTCGTGCCGTCGGTAGGGTGGGGGCGGTAGTCAAAGAGGGGGGCAATCTTGGCAAGGGCTTGTTGTTTTGTTCCTACTGCTTCTATTGGCATGGCTTTTAGTAATGCAATGCTGTCTTTGATATTGGCTACTTTTATCATACCATCATAACTAGATAACAAAGATGTACCACTATTACTAGTTTCTGGATTTCTCTTGATATTGGCATCCAATTTCCAAGCCAGATTAATCATTTTATTATGCCTCCAGTTACTAGAAGTACCATTTATCCAAGGCCCAGTATCAGTAATATCTAAAAACACTGCCGCTGCCTCCCAATCAACATCATCACCAAGAGGCAAGGTATGAAAAGGAGGGCCCATGAAGACAGGGATGCATCCACTCAGGATGACTTCAGTCAACCTTCTACTGGATTGGACATTGGAAGGGATGATGGGACAAAAGGTGGTGTGTCGGTATAATTCCATCAGTTGGGCATGTGGGACTGCTCCATCACAAATATCACATGCGCACTCCGCATGAATCTGACTCCCATTATTGGTGGAAGAAGAGGAAGAGGAAGAGGACGAGGATGCCTCCTTTTCTTGTTGCTGCTCCTTCTCTCTTCTTTCATCTTCTTGTTGCATCTTGTGCAACTCCTCCACCACACTCAATCTCATCATTTTCCCAGCGTAAAACATATCTCTATATGCTGGATCTCTGGTACCGCATCCACCTTGGAATGTGATAAACCTCTCTCTCTCAGCTGTCAAGGCATCCCAAGCATCATCTCCACCTTCATTATTACTACCAGTGGGAGGAGGAAGGTCGGTAACAGCCAAGTATGGCATTACCATTGCTTTACCTTGCAATGCTGCATCTGGTGTCCATACACACAATGAACTATGTTCAGCAACAAGAGAAAACACCGACGCTAGATCTTCGCATAACGCCTCCTCTCTAAACAGTCCCCTGAGGGAGGGAGACGGGCGGGCCAAACCAAAGTCAGCGCCTTTGGTCAACTTAAATCTAGGAATGTCTAGCACCATTTGTAGTGATCGTTCCAAGTACGGAGTCGGATCCATAGCGCCCTTATTCACTCCGCCAATACCATGATGAGGATGCATGAATGTCAACCACAACACGTGGTAGCAATGCATGTCTATGTATACAAATTGTGCGTTTTCCAAGTCTTTTGTAAACCTACCGCTGTCCCGTATACCATTGGTCAGCCACCATTCCATGCTGTACTGGTACTCCTCCGGGGACAAGTGGGCTGAGCCATCTATGCCATGTACTGGTCGATTGAAAGCAGAAATGGCAGTACTGGATTGGTCTGTCAGAAAGCTGTCAGAGGAAGAATTATCATCAAATGGCCATATAGCGGGGTTGTTCAGGCTGCAGGTAGGGGCACCCATCATTGGACCAAAGATCTCAGCAGTGTCGATGACAGCTATTTTGCAGTTCTTCATGAATGTGGGGTCTATGTCTGATGGTTTCAGGTGGTAATCAGTCCTTCCTTTAGTTGTAGATGATAATGATAATGGTGGACCCATTACTAGACCACCACCACCACTGCTGCTGCTGCTGTTATTAAAACCACTGGTACTACCAGAGGTATTAATATCAATGGTGGTAACAATGGGAGGGGGGTGCACTATTTTAGGCACTATTGTTCCATTCTTGGCTATAACATTAGACCACCAAGCATCTTCTACTGCCACCTTGCTAAATAAGCCATTAGTGTCATCGTCAGTAATAATAGGAGTATCATCACCAGTGATGCTAGTATTAATGTCATCTATCAGGGTAATACTGGGATTAGTAGGTGGTGGTGGTTGTTGTTGTTGTTGTTGTTGCTGTTGTGCAGCAAGCGCTGCCAGTGCGACTGAATCTTGTAAACTATCAATGATTGCCTGAGGATCAATAGTATCTTCTGTAGTAGTTGGTGTGTTTGGGATACTAGAGATCTTTTGCTCAATGGCAGATGATGATGGTGGTTGAGTAGTGGTGGTTCCAATGGGAGTATCATTGTCGTCATCGTCTTGAAGGATGGTTTCATCATCTACGTGTTGCTCTTTATCTATATCTTCTAAACGTGTATCTGTGTCTATGGGTAGTGTTGAATTTTCAAACGGAAAGTAATGCTGCTGCTGCTCTTGTTGTTTGTGTAAGACGGCATCGTCATCGTTGTCGGTTGGGAAAGGCTTGGTACTTGGAGTTGTAGTTATTGTTGTTGTTGAGATGGTGGTGGGTATATCTGTGCTGTATTCAGTTGGCTCTTGGAATTGGGTAGGCTCTGACCTGTCTATGAAGGTTTTGCGATGATAGAAAGAGGCTCGTTGGGCGAGAAACTTGTTCTGGTTCACCAGCAGCGAGATGACAAACATGGCCATTACTGCTGGCAATAACAGGTAGCAGACCAGCTTCCTGCGAAGTAATCCATCTCTGCCCTTCTTGGGGCTATGTAAACGACCATTTCCATTGGCATATGGTGCCATTGTAGTTCTACTGCAGTATAATTTAGCAAAAGTGGTTGGACTTTGTCAGATAATGGCTCAGGAATAGGATAATTGTTGAGCTAGGAGATTGGTGATGTACATGCCAATATGATGATGGATAATTACCTCTGTGGCTTCGCCGCGTGGCGTTTACTCGTCTCATAGAAACTCATGGTTGGTGGCAGTGGGCAGGAGAGATGGGCCCTGGAGGTGGATATTTTAGATGAACACCAGCTCTCTGTCAAATTTGACTGGCAGTTATGGCTATTACTGGCGTTCTGATTCCAATTAGGGTTACTTTAAGCCAGCAAATCTATCGTTTGTGCCTTTATTTGAAACTTGGCCGGCTGCAGCAGCAAAGATCTCTATTCCACTGCTCCATAGATAGGTACATGTTTTCTGAATTCAAATAGCCAGTAATAACTTGTACAAGCAATCGATATAAACGATTAAATAGCCGTAAGTGTACTTGTATCTACAATAAAGAGGGAGCAAAAATGGCTCCGACGCCCTTCAGTTTTGGGGGGCAAACACTCCTTCTCCTCTCTCTCCTTCCATACATTGACCTTATGAAACTGACGCCCATTGATGCTTTCCAGGCCATTCATTGAGTTTCTAGACATAAAAGACACGTAATAACATCGATTTGCACCATTTAACTCTGGAAACACTGACAAGAGAACAACTCTTGACCAGCCATCCCTATCACGATGTTGTGATCTGATCTGGGGGGAGACTCACTTCTTCGTCGTCACATTTCCTTTCAAACCTCCGCCATTCATACCAACTCCCTCATTTTTCAACTTTCACCTACGCAAGTAACCACCATCCAGACCTACAAACGAAAACAAGAAAACCACCAATGTTGGCCACACCACCACCGACCTCCGACCATAGTCAACAACAACATCAAGACTGGGCCATTCCATCAATTGTAGTCTCTAAACACCAGCAACAACACCAACAGCCACCATACAATGATCTCCTCCATAGATCCAATGCTGCAGAAGGCCTCGCACTAAGATTAGGAGACGAGCTAGACACCACCAAACAACAACTCTCTATCTACAAACACCAAGCAACAACAGCTCAGGAGCAAGTCATCCATAGCAAGGAAAAACAAACCAAAATAGACCACCTCAACCAAGATCTCACCTCCCAGCTGTCTTTAGCAAAATTAGAAATACGGCAGCTGACCAAAGAAGCAGAGTCATGCAGTCAAGCTCAACAAAAGGTGACAAAACTGAGGATAGTGTTGGAAGAAACGAAAAAGGAATGTTCTGCTGTTCGGGGGAAGGCCGCTAGTGCGGAAGCAGAGGTGGTTAAATTGAGAGAGATGTTGGAGAGAAAGGAATTAATGATGAAGAAGTTGCATTCTCAATTGAAGGTGTACCAAGATAATGGTGAAGGTGAAGATGGTGGCGGTGTGAGCGGTTGTATGCACCAACATCCTTTGGTGAAGCAGCTCAATCAATCTTCTACTACTACAACAGCAGCAGCAGCAGCAGCAGCAGCAAAGAAACAAACACTACAACAGCAACAACAACAACAGTTGTTGGACAAATTGAAGGCACAACACGGTACAATAGTAGCAGAGTATGAAGAAAATGTGAGACTAGCAAGAGAAGAGAACACCAAGGCACAACAAGCTCTCTCTGAAGCTCAAACCCACGCCGCCAATCTCCAAGCTGAGATAGCCGCTCTTCAAAGTCAAATTGGCGCACTGACACTGAGGCTGGAAATGTCGGAAGAAGCCAAGGAAGCGGCAGCGGCTGCAGCAGCTACTGCTATATCGGAGAGAGACGAAGTTGAGAAAAAGACGGAAGAGATGCGATATAGATTGGGAGAGAGGGAGGAATGGGCTGGGGAGCTGCAACGGCAGCTGGAAGCGGCCACTGCTGGTGCTGCTGTTGCTCAAGCCGCTGCACTTAAGAAGAATAAAGCACTTTCTAATGAGCTTGGAGCAAAGATACACGAGCTGCAAGATCAACTGGCAACTGAACATACAAAGTTACAAAGCATAATGGCAATGAAAGAGGAAGAGATTCATAGACTGAAGCAGCAAGATTGGGAAACCCAACAACTGCTGAAAGAAGCCCAACAAGCAGCTGCAGAAGCAAGTAATCAAGTAGAACAGCTTGAGAAAGAGCTGGAAATGTCTAAGAATGCAGCCGAAAAGGTACATTCAGAGTTGGAAGAAGTCAAGGAGGTGATTCCAGTAGATGAGCAAGTAACTGCTGTACGGAGACAACTAGCCACCAAGCAATCAGAACTGGATCAACTTGCTGCTATTTGTCAGCAGGCAGATGCTACTATAGCTAGTTGTATGAATACAATTCAACAAAAGAGCGATGAAATCCAGTCGGGTGAAGCTTCATTACAAGCGATGGAAGTTTCACTTTTAGAACGACAAGATGAATGTTTGAAAACACAGGCTGAATGTGATGTGTTGAAGAGGGAGCTGCAGGAGATGGAGGGTAGGAATGCATCACTGGAAGTACATTTAAAAGCTGCAAATGACAGGTTGGAAGCCAGTCAAGAAGACGTTAAATCGACCCTAACAGAGCTCCAACATGCTCAGCACGACCAACGACAACTTCAAAACACTGCTGCAAGAGCTACTTTACAGCTAGATACACTCACCGCTGAGTTGAATATAGCCAAGAATGAAATTTTTGCACTTAAAGGCAGTGGAAGTAGCACACAACATCAGTTAGAGCAATGCATTACGCAACTGAACATTGCAGAAAGAACAGCTGCTGACGCTGCTAGAGCTAAACTTGTCCTGGAAGATACATTCGCACAGCTGCAGCAAGAACGGGGGTCTCTCCTCATCAAACTTGAGATTTCAGAAAAAGCAAGGGTAGAGGTGACGGGGCTGTACGAACAAGGGAGGCAACAGGTCGCATTACTTCAGAGGGAGATGGAGACGGTAAGGTGTCGGTTGAGTGATGCCGAGGTGGCAGCAAGGGTGTATCAGGAGGAAAATGTAGTGGAGAGGAGGAGGAGTGAGCAGCTGCAAGATTTGTTGGTGGAGACAAGAGAACAACAATTTCTTAGTGATAGTAGTGGTGGGGGTGGTAGTCATCAATATAGTCAGCAACCTCAAGAGCAGCAACAGGGAGGAGAACCTTCAGCGGCTGTGGTATGCCAACCAAGTAGTTTAAATGGTCATGGTGAGGTGGAGAGAGATGTTTTTGATGATGATGATGATGAGGAAGAGGAAGAGGAAGAGAGAGAGGAAGAGAGAGAGAAGAGAAAGACAGAGCACCCACCAGCAACATCAACAACATTGGAAGAAGTTGCACCATCCACATCATCATCATTATTATGGCGACAGAAATGTGAGTTGCTCCAAGGACGTGTGAGTCAAGCTGAAACCATTTTTTCTGGGTATCAATCTATAGAAGCTACCAACCAACAACTCGTGGCACTGCATGAGGCATCAGAGGCAGAGAAGGCTGTGTTGGTTGCAAAGTTGGAGGAGATTGCTGCCAAGTCTATCGAAATATCAATGTATGGTGGTAATGTGTTATTGCAAGAAGAAGGTCGTGTAGAAGAGTTACATAGGTTGTTGGAACAGGAGAAGATGGCTAGGAGAGCTGTGGAAGATGATTTTAAAGAGCTGGTGTTGAGCATGGATTGAAGTGATGTGTGGTGGTTGGAGGAGCGGGAGAGCTCTCTCTCTCGAGAGTGATGGTGAAAAATTGATTTGAAACCTTCATGGATGTGAGAGTGATTCGTTTCTTTCATACTATCGGAATCTGCGGAGTGTTAGAGTTTCTTTCAATATCTGGAATTGTTCATCGGATTGGTCACGTGATCATAACAAATGAAATCTAAAACGCTGCAGCCGTGAGTTTTCACCCGTTATAAGCCGTGCAATAGGACATCTACCCCACGATCACTCATCAACCCCCCCTCATATCGCAGGCTAGAGGACCGTTTTGGTCCGAAACTGGGCTACCTATTGAGCGCCATAGTACGTTTCCCAACTCTCTCTCACCACTCTTCCTTCCCTTATCCATGCTCTATTTTCCTTCTCACACTCCCTCCCACAAAAAACATACATACAGATCATCATAGGTCCATTCCTACCACCAATAAGCACCCTCCTCCTCACCATCCTCCTCTCAGCAGCCAGCGCCATCCTCATCCTCAAGCTGCTCCATTTCCACCGTTGGAACGATGAACTCAAACACGCCCCTTCTTTCCTTAAATCAGTCCTCTTCCTCCTCTCCGTCGTAATAATAGAAAACTTCTGCACCTGGGCAACAGCTGCTAGTGATGTAAATAAGTATGATTACACTCCTTTACAAGATAATGCTGAAATTAGTTTAAGATGGCTGCTCCCCCGTGTCCCGCTCTTGAAGTGGATTGTCTTCAACTGGAACGTCGACATGCACTGGTTGCTTTATTCCTTCATAACCCTATGCCTCTCAGCAGCCTGGGATCAACTGCCTTATTCCGGTTTTGCTATAGCTACAAGGCTTATAGACTGCATTGGTTGGTCACATGCATTGAGAACAGTGGCTTATATGATCACGGTGCTCCCCAACCCCCGACCACACTGCTACGCTAGAAGATTCCCTCCCGTCCCAGACACTGTGTGGGAATTTATAAAAATAGGCATGTGGGAGAAACGTGGTAATGGATGCAACGATCTAGTCATCAGTGGACATGGAGTAGTATATGCCGTAGTACCGCTGGCTTTGCAGACGTTTTACCCCATTCAATCAATGTGGAGAAGGGGAGGAGTAGGTTTAGGAAGCCCTGCGTTTTGGGGATGGTGCGCTGTGTTGAAGCTGTGCATCCAAGAGACGTTGGATAAGACACATTATAGTGTGGATATGTTGTTGGCAGTGGCAGTGACTGCGTTGGTGTGGGTGTGGAGGGGGGAGAAGTTGTATCGGGTGCCGGGATCAGAGTGGGTGAAGAGGGGGAGTGGGGCGGTAGCGGATCCGGTGCCAGTGTGGTTGATTGGCACATTGGGAGTGGTGTTGGTAATTGTTTTTTTAGGCATTCATGGAGTGTAAAACTTATGATGATGAGTGGGGTTTTTAATTATTTAGATGGTAGTGATGAGGAAGAGGAAGAGTTTTCCTTGTTGGTGTTGGTGGGTTGATTATTGTCAAGGCCGTGTCCGGGGTTGAGCAGAAGCGTTTGTTGGACAGCTTGACGTTGAGGAGTAGAGAGGGAGGGTTGGGGGTTAATGTTGCTGGGAATTGTTGAAGCGTTACCTTTCGTATGATGGGTATCTGATTGTTGGTTCGGTTGGGAGTTGTAGTAGTATCTATTCGCCAAGTCTAGTGCTTTTCTCATAATGTCAGTTATGAGGAGTAGAAATCGCAGGATTCTTTGGGTTTGTTCACTGTTTCAAGGCTTCGCTTAATTAAAGGATGATTTAATGTCTTTATTATATGAATATCGGTATTCTTACATATTAGATGCAGTGACAATGGTATCTTTCGGGATATTTTCATCTGGCGTTCTACCTTTGTACGTTTCGACGACGTCATCTTCGACCATAGAAAGATGCATTATTCCCAGGGCAAGCAAACATTTCAACATTCGCGAATTCGATCCTAAGACAAATTCATCAAAAAGCAAACCATATTGAGCTTCTTTATTGCTCTATAACGACAAAAACCAAGTCTAGATTCCATAAATCATAAATCTACCAAGCTTATTCCTCACTTCTCCCAACAACCAAACCCATTATGCAGCTATCATCAATTAGAAAAGTCGCCATTCAGCGCCCTCAACTATCTAGACGTGCCGTCAAACGCACTGCCATCACCCCTACCACCGCTGCTGCACCAATATCCTCACTCATCCTCAACCCAAACTACGGCTACGTCCTAGCCTCTGTAGCATTCACTGGCCTTGCCAACGTATGGATGACCTTGAAAGTCGTCTCCGCTCGCAAGGAATTCAGCGTCGCCTACCCTACCATGTACGCAGAAGGCACCTCCGAGTCGGCCAACAAATTCAATTGCGTCCAAAGAGGCCATCAAAACAGCCTCGAAACCCTCCCCATGCTACTAGCCCTCGAATGCGCTCTCGGCATGCAGCACCCTATCACAGCAGCTATCTTTGGAGCTGTTTGGACTGTTGCTAGGGTTTTATACATGTTGGGCTATTCTACTGGTGATCCCAAGAATAGAGGTGTCGGAGGAATTATGAGCTCTCTCACTCTGTTGGGGTTGATATTTACCACTTTGGTTGTCGGCGTGAGGATGGCTACTGGAATTTAAGAATGTTTCTTACTTCTGACTCTGTGAATAAATAAGATTAAATATATACAAGAAGAAGAAGGTGTACACACAATTTTTTTTGTAGTCAAGTTACTACCAGTCATATTAATATACATAATCAATCACCACCTGCACAAACGTCTAGATCAAAGGAAGGAGGGGGGGATAACATTAGTTCTCATAATGTAAGGTACTAAAAACGCGACAATGCTATTATTGATCAGGGAAGGAGGATGTCAGATAGGTGCTTGTGTCAGCATATATACACAAATGAGGGAAAGGAAAGAGGGGGGAAGATAACTCCTCCCCCGACCAACTTTCTTCATAGCAAAATAATCAGAGGGAATCCGACTAAAGATAGCACAAGCTTCCTCATTCATCCCTTCCCTCTTAATAATAATAATAATAAATGATAATATATATCACCTCAGACATCCAAGGAAGGTTCCTGCCGCATCAGCTCTCAAGCCCCTGGCGAAAGGGGCGAAAGCTCTAGAACGGGCACTGCGAATGTAATATGAGAAACGCCCTGTTGGAATCTTCATCATTGGTGTGTATATAGCTATCTATCCATGTTCCTATGTAACTTGGGACTAGATTAGTAGTATTATACCCAAATTTAGAGTAAGAAGTACTCACCTTTGGACAGATGAAGAATGAAGGGCTCTCTGGCAAGAAAGAGAGAGAGAGAGAGAGAGAGAGAGAGAGAGAGAGAGAGACATTTTAGATCTGCAAGAGAAGATGGGATAGATAGATGGAAAGAGAAGGTTTTAATGGTGTTATATGGTTTTCATATACGGTATCATCATGATGATTTCAAGAACTAAAGAGCTTTCTGTTTTCTATGATAGTCTGCTCAGGACAGCGGGAAAAATTTGTCAACACGGCGTCCCTACTAAAAGAAGCCACTCAGTCCTGTTGAGTTTGAATTTGTGTCGTCTTCACTGCAGAAAAACAGAAAACTAAAAACATATCAAGAAAGGAGAGAGAGAAGAGAAGTACGTATGTATAAATATTAAGAAGCATCAGGTAGAGCTAATAAGCTGGTCAACATACCACTCCGGCCTAAGGGTGTGGTCAGACAGGGATAACCAGGAAATATCCTTCATCATTTGCTTCATACATGCATGCACTACTACTACTCTCTGATATATGTACTTACCATTACTACTAATATTACTATTACTGATACTATTACAGTCTATCCTCATTATTGTTGTGGTGGTGTTTGGTTGAGGAGGTGCCGAGCTTGCTGAGCAATGGTGTGACTATTGGGGAGGAGGGTGGAAGGATGGAGCTGACGTTTAAAGAAGAGCCATCTAACTATGCGCTCGTCTACACGTAGCTGCTGGTCTATTTCTGATAATGTGGTGGGGTTGGATGCGAAGGTGCATTGCCAGACTGCCGCCTGTGAGAGAGAGAAGGGAGGTGGTGTGTCGGGGGAGAAATGAATGCAGGGTTAGAATGTATCAGACGTGGGTATTCAGTTGGTATGGTGGGATTGAGGGACGGTTGAAACGTACATGGTCGAATTTATCGCCTGGGATTTTAACTTTATATGCTAATTCTTGCTCTCCAAAGCTTTTGATGTCGGTGATGACTCCTTTTGAAGCTATGATTGGGTTGCATGCTTTCATTATAATCGTAACCAGTTCTTTGCGAGGTAGGCCTGGCCTAGTTAGGCAGAACAACTCATACAATGGCATTATATAGTCAAAGACGGCCCATCAACCAAGAAATGATGAGTGTAATCCTTTGGAAGGCTATGTAGAAAGGAGAAGCAACTTGTAAAATAGTATTCTTCTTGTCTGATTGCATGCATGTAAACCATACAAATGTGCAGAGTATCATGGTCTTGGCCGCTTTAAACCCAGACATGGTGTGACGAGCTCTTGAGAGAAATGGCGACGTCATGATGATGGAGCTCAACAGCATTCCTTCCTGCAAGACCTATATGTTGTTTTTCTCATTTGCATGTGCGCCCATTGGGGATTATGAATGGTGTTCCATGTTGGAGTATGGTGTAGCAGGAATGAGGTGTGGGTCGCTTGTCATGATATGAGACTTAGGTTTTTTTCAGTTGTGGCGTCGGTGCAGTGACAGAGCCAGTATTTTCTTGTCTGACATTGCATGGATGAGTCGCACAATAAACGAAGTGTTTGCAGTATGCATCTTCCTTCAGTGACCAACCTATCTGATATTGAGACCACTCGATACTCCCGAGAAAACCCCACACGATCCAAAGCCTAAAATCATGGCAAAACGACTTAGAGACGAAGTAAGTTTCCCCCTGAGCTGTGTGTTGCATGATAGATACACTTATTGGTCAGCTTTGCATGGTCCCCTCATTCTTATCCTTCTACACTCCTCTTCTTCACACGATATTTTGGCTCACTCACCCACCCACCTGACCTTGTCCCACTCTCTTTCCCACCCACAGACCTCTCTCGCTTTAGACGATGTCAGACGAAACTTAAAACGCCTCGCCACTGGCACAAACAATAACAAACAACAAGAATCCCAACAACATACACCCACATCTGCTGCTGTATTTGTATCATTTCCAGCAACTGTAGCCAATGGTAACAACAATAATGAACATGAAGCACCAGGAGGAGGAGGTGTCATGAATGAACACGATGTTATTAGCCAGATACTTGATCGACAATTAGTAGAAGCATTAGAAAGAGCTAGTTCTTATAGTGAAGCTAATGCTATTCTACATAGATTGCACACTAGTAGACAACAACGAGCTATGAAGAGAGCTTCTGTAGAAGAGCAGGAAGAGGAGGAGAAGAGAAATGGAGGAGGAGGGTAACGTTGATGAGTAGATAAATAAGGAGAAGAAGTATATATAAAAGTTCCCTGATGTAATCACAAGAATATATTAATATAGACATGATGGTATTATGGGTAGTTGGAGTTCTGAGAGATGGAGGCATGGTGCCATCTCTCTTCTTTCTTTCTTAGGTATTTGAAACGCTTCGAGCGGTGGTGATAGAAAACACTGCAATCTGTGGGTATTCACTGCAAATTGTGCTTGATTTAATATTGGAATTATAACATGACAGTGATTCCGAAGATCAACGTCGCCACTAATGATGGAATAGAAGAAACAGACGCCCTGTATGACGATGATCAGGATCTCCCCATCTTCAATGGCGAAATATCATCCTTTGAAGTTGAGCTCAAGCGTGATCACGAGCCTAAAGGTAAGAATATGACACGCAACGTGGCCATACTTCTACAACAAAGCGGATTCCCTCTAACCAACAACATACTTCCCTTTTTTCCAAACGACTCTCGTCGGTTCTCCGAGTCCCCTTCCTCTCCCTCAAACCAACTCCCCCTTTACCCACACTCTCTACCTCTACCCCACAGCTTCATGGTGGCACTCTGCCTTCCACACAACCTGCGCCGTCGTCGGTGCCGGCGTCCTCGGCCTCCCCCACTCCTTTTCAATCCTCGGCTGGGCAGGCGGTTTCTTCACCCTCACCACTCTCTGCATCATCTCCATCTACACCTCCTACATCCTCTCCAACCTCCATGAACGTGGCCACAAACGATACAACACATACAGACAGATAGGTGAATCCATTTGGGGTCCCCGAATAGGCACATTGGCAGTTGTGCCCGTACAATTCTCCCTCATGGTGGGCCTGTGTATTACTTATTCGGTCACTGCTGGGGAGAGTATGAAGGGAGTCGTGGACTCTAGGTGCCTATCAACTTCATCATCATCGCAAATAGAAGGGGGAGGAGAAGGGGAGGAAAAATGTGGAGGAAGTATCGCCCCCTGGATCATCATGTTTGGGATGTTTCAGCTAGCATTATCACAAGTACCAGATTTCCACTCTTTATGGTGGGTGTCATTATTGGGGGGGATTATGAGTATTGGGTATTGCAGCATTGCAGCTGGAGCTAGTTGGGCTCACTTGAATTCCTCCTCTCAACTAGATGTTAGTAGTAGTTATAACAGTACTTTTGGCACTGGTACCAACTCAACTACGATAATAGATGATGATGATAGTAGTAGTACTAGTACAGAAGCAGAAGCAGCCAGTGTATTCAGTGTTTTCAACGCACTAGGCACCATTGCATTCACGTTCGGAGGACAAGCAGTCCTACCCGAAATCCAAGCGACCCTTGCCCGCCCCCCTTCCACTGCTACTTCCATGATGAAGGGCATTAGTGTGTCCTATGTAATAGTCATCATTGCCTACTATTCCGTAGCCATAGCTGGCTACGCTGCGTATGGTACTTCAGTAAAAGAAGACGTCCTCCTCAGCATCACAGACCCATCATGGCTGGTCCAATTGGCAGATATGATGGTCGTCATTCACGTAGCAGCAGGGTATCAAGTCTTCGCCATGCCAATATTTGATGCAATAGAAACGAGCGTTAGGAAGAAGCTGGTACCGGCGTATATTGGAAGTATCAAACCAGTGATGATGAGGTTGGTAGTCAGGTCGATATATGTACTAATGACAACTGTAGTGGCCTGTTTGTTGCCGTTCTTTGGTGATTTAATGGGATTGATAGCAAGTATAGGGCTGATGCCAGTGACGTTTATACTGCCGCCTGTCATGTGGTTGGCGGTGGAGAAGAGGGTGGGGATGGAGAAGTGGGTTAATATCGGTATCATTGGAGGGTGTTCTGTGTTGGCATTGTTGGCATTTATTGGTAGTACGAGGAATATTGTTGTAGATGCTAAGAATTTTGATATATTAGGTTGATATGAGGAAGGTGATGCTGGGCGGTCTCTCTCTCTCTTTGTAAACGCGAATTTACTTTTAATATAAATTTAAAAGTTTAGTGTGTATTTTTCCTTCTTCTCTTACTTATCTAACTTCGTAATTATACAGATGGTGGTGAAGATAGTAGTTTTATCAAATCCTCTCCGTACCTTGTCACCTTACCATAACCACCTCTCTCCCCCTCTCTCTTCACCTCCCAATCCACAACAAACCCACCATGTCCGCCTCGTTCCTCCTCATCGTCATCGCCACCATATTTCAACACATCAACACCGTCCACCCCACACTCCTTCATTATTGAAGCTAATGTAACTGATTGCACAGCTGGCACTATCATATCATCGCTACTACACATTAATGTCGTCTTTGGAAATCGACCCCGTATAGATGACAAGTGCCACTTACTACTCTTGCTGCTGCTGCTAGCATTTTTATTATTACTATTGTTGCTATTGTTGTTATTCCTCCTTTCTCTCTTACTACCACCACTAACACCACTACTATTATTAACAGTACTTTCTCCCTCTTTGTCTTCGTCTTGATCCAATGATGATGATGATGATGCTAATTGTCGTAATATGACAGCAGGTGATTGCATATCAAACAATGCAGCTCCACCAGCAGCTCTCTTCATTGTAGACAACTCGTGTAATCCTCTACTTCTCTCATATTCGTAATGTTGTGCCAAGTCATATACACCAGCCATGCCTATAAATCTATCTGGCATTACCGTTGATTTTGGTTGTGGTACGGTTAATGGAGAAGATGGAGATGGAGGGAAGTCTGCTTCTATTGCTCCCGATACTGATGTTGGTGTTATGCGTTGAAGAAGAGCCATGGCACACAATTGAGCTCCAGCAGAGTGGCCCAGCAATGTAATACATGGGCTCTTTCTCCTTTTCTTCTTACTATTACTATTACTATTATTATTATTATTATTACTATGATGATGATGAGGATGAGGATGGCGTATATTGGGAGCTAGATGATGAATAGTATAATCCAAGGCTGCATTGACTTGGGCTACCATCTCTGGCATAAGAGCATCAGGATAAAGAGAGTACTGCATGATGGCAGTAGTGATACCATGCTGAGCTAGTCTGGTGGCCATGGGGGCATAATGCCAGGCCTCGCCAGATGTCCAGACACCTCCGTGTACAAAGAGAGCTATAGGTGACGATTGGGGTGATGGTGATGGTTGGTGGTGGTGATTGGCATCTTCTTCTTCTTTGTTGTTGCTGAAAGTGGGTGGCGATGAAGATGGAGGGGAATAGGTGGTGTCAGGAGGGAGGTATATATCCATGGTGCACCTAGGTGGGAGTGGAGTTGTTGTTGTGCTGGTGGTGGTGGCATAGTGTTGGTTTTTGAGGATGGTGACGGTGTGGCGGGATGGCGGCGATTGACTTTGGGACGGGTGAGAAGCAGCAGGTGGTGGTAGAGAATTGTGTAGAAGCTTTGCTCTGATTCCGTATGGTATGATCTTGACGGTCTGTAGGAGCTCTGAGGCTATGATGCGAGTATAGGTGAGACACAGCTGCAATCTCTGGAGATTACTTTTACTGTTGGAGAGCTCTGCTTTGGCTCCTATTATTGCTTGAGAAATGGACATCTTTAGTATGTTTCATTCCGACACCAGTGCAGCAAAATGTGAATCTGATCAGTGAACACATAGGGGAAGACTGGCACAGCCAGTAGTCCATCAGTGCTCGTCGCAACGACCCACTTAGACTGAGGTTGAATCTGGTGAGGACAGCTGCAGCTGTATTCTTGTAAAGGGAGCCTTATGGTCTCATTGTTTTTGTAGTGGGTGCCTGTAATGACTTTTCCAGGTACCTATACAAGTGGGTGCTGCCTTTGAAATGGTGAATTGGCATCATATTAATCAGTCTGGGTGATGGCTTTTGCCTGTTCCTTCTTCTTATATTGCTGGAAACAAGCAAAAGACCCAATCTTAGATTGCATTATTACCATGTCGACGTGCATTTCACCGATACACAATGGAATTAGGCCAAGATGTGCATCATCAGGGAGGCATCCTAGAGGAGTTGTTGTAGCATCTTCAAATTCTTCTGATCACTTACAATCTAGTGCAGCTCCCTCTACAGAACGTCGAACACTACTAGCTCTGGCTGTTGCAGCAGTGTCATCACAATGCATCCTAGCTCAGCCACCTCCATCATCATCTCTCCCTCTCGCTCCATTAGGCAAATCCCCACCCTCTTCCACCGCCAACACCTCCTCCAAGCTTATTAACCTTCCACCCACACAAATAGCTTCCATCCTCTCCAGAAACCTCTCCCAAGGCCAGTACTTCATCACTGGAGATCTTGAACCCGCCATCTTTACCGACAACTGCAGATTCAAAGACCCAACCAATGACATTAGGGGACTGGAGCGGTATCGCAAAGCTCTCTCCCTCCTCTTTGACGCCTCTTATTCTCGAGTAGCACTGGATACAATCACCGTCACTGGACCGAGGGAGATCACAGCAGAGTGGAGGCTGGGTGGATATTTGAAGTTCCCATGGCACCCTAGAGTTGAGCCTTTCAAAGGAAGGACCGTGTATCATTTAAATGAGGAGGGGCTGATTGAGATGCAGGATCAAACGTGGAGTATCAGTGGCGCTGAGGCGCTGAGAGAGACGTTTACTCCTACGAATGGACCTTTTACTGATGTTGTTGATGTTATGTTATGAAATTAGAAGGAGAGATTTATTTTTCAGTTTTATTACCTCTTTATCGTAAATTAAGAAACAGTATGAGAGAGAAGAATGATGTTAGCCTAAATAAAAAGCTAGTCAACATCTGACTCTCTAACTACCCAAGACAGCTTCTCTACATTGTCGTCATCATCGTCTTCTTCTTCTTCTTCTTCTTCTGTATCAACCATCTCTGCTTCATCCACATGTACATCCTCCTCCACCACTTCCTCCTCTTCCTCCTCCTCCATCATCATGCCTTCTGCTTCATTCACAGGTTCCTCTTCCTCACTCGCCTTCCTTACCTCCATCCTCTCACCACCACCACCACTACCACCACCATTATCACCACGAATATTACTCCTATCCAGCAGCTTCAATTTAAAGTCTCTATTAGCACTACGCTTAGCATTCCACATCAATCCAGATTTGCAAACCTTGTCTAATTTAATCAGGTGCTTTTCATAATCTTCAATAGCAAAGATGAGGTTGGGAAATAGCTGGGACTCTCTCTTGGCATGTGATACTGCTACCTTGCTGCTATTCTTCTTCTTTCCTTTGCCTCTTCCTCCCTTCCTCTTCTTCATCATTTGATTACCACCTTCTTCATCATCATCACCTTCTTCGTCGTCATCATCATAGCTATCCAAACCATCACCATCCCTCTCTTCAGCTCCACCAATCACAGTGACATTCTGTATTTCAGATAAGAAGGTATACACAGCATTCGTCACCTGTCCATTCACTTCTTGTACCAGCTCCCTAAATTCACTACATGGAGGCATCACCTGTTGCCCCATTCCTCCTCCTCCTCTTCCATTAATATTATTTCTAACAGCAAACTGACTCTTTGTTGCCAGGGTCAGACAGCGGTACAATGCAGTAGTGGTTAGCAGTACATGTTCTATAATAGGGGATCCAGCTTCAAATCTGATCTCTACCATTATTTTGACGAGATCTGCTAGAGAAGAGAGATGGTGAAAAATGGAAGGTTCCCATGTGGCCCTGCTCTCCCCTCTTTTGATTACCCCTCCAGTATCTGCAGCACCAGTAGTACCATGTGTGGTGCCTACATCTCCCCCAAGCAGCATTCCCATTGCAGCTACACTACCAGCACCAATATCATTACTAATATTAGTACCAGCTACAAGTTTATATAAAGTAGCCTGCTGTTGTTGAGTCTTCATGAATCTATTCAATGACCAATCAATGGTGACAAAAGCAGCATCAATGTGGGTCAATATTCCGTGACTGACTGCTGGGAGACTTTTGGTGGAGAAGATACCAAAATGATCCCCTACTAATTGAGTGAAGCCAGCAATAGTACCTGCTTGGTGTTGTTGATGATGGCCACCATTCATGCCTGCTGCTGTGTTGCCGTTGTAGGCAGCTTTGAGGGCAGCAGCCATTTTGTATGCTAATTTCAAATCCTCTCCTCCTCTTTTTATTGCTCCTCCTGCTCTGTAGTCGTTGTTGTTGTTGTTGTTGTTATTTCTCATCATATCATCTACTACTGCACCACCATCATTAATACTACTATTACTATTCATCAAAGTAGGAGAGAGACTGCTGAGATGGAAGGCCGTGGTGATCAGTGCTTTGACTGTGTTGACATTACGACCTTGTTGCAACAGTGCTGGAGGTGGTCTGGCTATGATATCACACAGCCATCCTGCCATGATTGCTCCCACACTACAATCCTCCTCCTTTTTGCCCTTCCCACTATTATTATTATTATTATTACTGTTTCTATTAGCGTCATTATTTTCTCTGGAACCATCACCATCAGCAGGAAGGGGAGAGACAGATGACACTCCATCTCCAGGAGACAACTGTGGCATCAAGTGAGCAATAGTACACATAATATGGCACATTACTTCCACTTCTTTTCCACATCCACCTTCAGCTAGACGATCTAGGATCTCTTTGAAGCAGGGTAGGCGGACACATATCTCAACAGCTGCCTTCATCTCATGACTACCACCATCCTCATCATAATTATGCATACGTTGTTCAAGTGCTTTGACTACTGATTCCAGTCCAGCTGCCTTGATATCACTCTCTCTTGATGATTCAAGACCACTGATCAATACATCTGCCAAGCTGACCAAAGATGAAGATGAGAAGGAATTATTATTATGTAATGACACATCACTACTGACACTAATACGACTAGAAAAGGTAGGAGTGTGTACAGCAAGATTAAGGAGTTGATCAATTGCTGATATAGCAGCTAAAGTGGCTGATTTCTCGACTGTTCCTCCATCTCCCCTTCTCTTCCCACCGCCACCGCCATCATTGTTGTTGTTGTTTCCAGCACGTGAGAGAAGGAAGGTCTGTGCTGCTTCCAGGAGAGGAGGAGCCAAAAGAGAGAGGGAGTCGGGAATGCCAAGTGCATTTTGAGCTGCTTTGCATGCTTTGTCATCTCCTGCTGTTCCTGCTACTAGAGCCGCTGCCACTGCTACATCTCCATTACCACCATTACTACCACCATTATCTCCATAATTATTATGATGATGATTACTACTACTCAGCTGCTGTTGCTGCAGCTGACAAATAGCAGCATTGAATACGAAGATATGGAAAGCTTCATCCCTTGCCAACTCAGCATGCGGTGAATCATTACTGACATTCTTCACGAGACCATCATCTACAATGGCATCGAGCAATCTGCCTATACATTGAGGGGAGAGGACAGGGAGTCGGTGTGGTACTGTCGTCACTGTGCCACTACTCACCACTGCTGTTGTTGTTGGTAGCGATGATGCAGACGCTACTGCTGCTGCAAGTACTGGATTATTATTATGATGATGAAAAGAAGTTCTGGACAATGATGATGAAGGATCACCACCCCCTCCATTATTATTCATGGTCATAGCACTGCGTCCTCTCTTCTGACCAACACCAACACCGCCACCACCTTGTTTCTTCTTCTTCCCTCCAGGAACTGCCTTACCGCCTTCGTATGCCAAACCCACTAGTCTCTCGTGTTGATTGAATATAGCCAAGATCTCTGTTCCTAGATGTTCTTTAACTGCTGGTGATAGAGCCTTATAAAACCTATCACTACCGCCATTCTTTTCATGATCATGATAATGATAATGATCATTGTTCCTACACACCTGTTCAACCAGATCTTCCAGCAATGCCTCCATACACCCCAACAGCACATCAGCAAGTCCTTGGTTGAGCTCTCCAGATGGAAGAGAGGCTTCCCATTCTCTGGAACTATCTAAGTCAAAGCTTTCTAGAGTGGAGATGGCTATTCTGTGGCGTAGGGAGGATATACATTTCTTCAACGTTTTCCTGGCATCATCACCGTTATCATCATTATCATGACTAATATCATCATTCTGGGTTTCTTTATCAGATTGAGTAGTTTCATCTCCTCCTGTATTGTTATAATCGTCAGCAGTACGGATGAGCTGGAGAATGCATGATAATTGATGTTGCAATGGTTCTACCACCTTGGCTCTCTCGTTACCAACTACTCCTACTCCGTGTCCAACCAGCTTGACACAGCCTTCTAATTTCAGTGGAGGATTCAGAGCTTCATTTGATTCATAAAACTGAGCAAAATGGGGGAGGAGGAGCTCCATCACTGGCTCTGCTGCTGATGGATCTGCTTGCAGGAGGGCAGGGAGCCCGTTGTACACCGCTCTTCTGACTTCTGGTTGTTGCGAGAGAGAGCGGCGGAGGAATCCCATGAGTTCGTGCAGCAGCGTTACTCCAGTTGCATTATTATTATTGTTGTTGTTGTTGTTGTTGTTGTTACCATTACCATTCCCAGTACTACCACTATTACCACCACCACCAGTACCTCCTCTGTGTATACTACTGCCATCACCCAGGGTTCCTCTTTGACTCATACTCATCATCTGACTGGGACCTGCTGCTAGATGCTGTTCTTCCTCTTCTTCTTCTTCTTCTTCTTCTCCTCCTTCTTTCTGTTGCTCTCTATTCCTTTCAGTACCATTACTGGTACCATTAAACAGACCACCATCAGTCATCTCCTCCACCATCAACAACAAAAACCCACGTGCAGCCAACAACCTTGTATTCAGTTCCCTACTAAACATTGCCTTCCTGAGAAGCATGATTACAAAGTCTTTAGCGTCTCTTCTTCTACTGCATATCGGCCAAGAAGCAAGCAACAGGCCCAAGGCAGCTCCGGGAGGGAGGAAGGAGATGCCTTCCATTGCGGTTTTTAACACGGGAAGAAGCTGATGGGTGGCGAAAGCGGGGGGATCTTGACGGACGAGGCAGGCGATGACGGTGATCCAGGGGAGAGCTGCGGATTCTTTGGCCCTGATAAGTTTGCTGCAGGCCATTTGCAGGAGCTCTTTACGGAAGTCTCTGTGTCCATCAAAGAGTTGGACTAGGATTGATGTTCCTAGGTTGCTTAATTTGTCTGCAAGTTTTTTTGATTGTGTATATTGAGAAGAATGGGGGCCGGAATGACTGCTACTACTACTGCTACTACAACTAGCAGCAGCTGAGGATGAAGAAGAAGAGGCTGTAGCAGAGGAGGCAATTTTCATCTTCTGAGCCGCCACTACAGGTGCTGCATCCAACAAGGCTGCAGCCAGTAATGCCATTGGCTGCACCACTCCATTATGCCCATACTTACTATCCGATGCACATTTCACTAGATTCCTCTCCAACAACATAGCACTACTCTTAATCCCCTCCCTTGCAGCGTTAGGAAGCCAAGGTGCTACCTCTGCTGCAATTGTATCTTTATAAACAGCGAAAATAGTATTCTTGAGTGCATCTAGAGCTGGCTGTTGGAATCTTTGGACTCCTGCAAAGATGAAACATACTGCTAGGGAGAATGGAGAGAGTTGCAGTGGCCCCGCGTTCTTCATCCACTTCATCCAGGAGGAGACCAGGTCGTTGTCGTGTTTGGCTGCCATGTCTATGTAGAGCAATACTGATCCAGCTACTTGTTGTACTGCTTTATATTTAGCCTCTACGTGCTGAAGTTGTTGTTGTTGATTGGCATTACCATTATCAACATTATTCTGATCAATAACAATCTGTCTTCCTTCTCCTCCTCCTCCTCTACAACTGGCAGCTCTCTTGGAAACCATGGCAATGATGTGACTGAGGATGGACACCTGAGCCCCCTTGGAAGTGAATGCTAAGAGCTGGTGAGCTATAGCTGGGAGATCTTGAATGTCTGAGGACCGGCTGCGAATGACAGCGTGAGAGGCAATGTCTTGCAGCTGCTGCAGTTGTTGTTGCTGCTGCTGGTGGTTATTGCCATTAGTAAAAGTATTGCCAATGAAGGGGAAGTCTTTTAATATAGCAAGTACTTTGATGACACTAGAAGATGGCCAGGGGTGGTGGCATACACGTTGAATGATGCCTCTGCTTGCATGTGATGAGACTGCTGGGATGGCAGCGGTCGTTGTTGTTGCAGTCGTTATATTGTTGGAGGTTGAGGCAGAGAGGAGGGTGAGGGTGCGAGGTAAGATACCAAGAGCAGCACAAGAATGAGGGGCATCAGCCTCAAAAGCTTCTAAAACTATGTGTGCAATGTGTGAGAGGTCAGAGGGATCTGGGGTGCCTGAAAGCTCTGATTCTAGGAGGGCGGCGAGGTCACTGGCTTGGGAGTCGGTGAGTGACGAGTCAGGATTGGCGAGAGCTGCGATGGCGCTTTTGAATGCTGTAAGGCGGATGTTTGGTGCTTCGTCTGGTTGATTAGTTGATGAAGAACGTGTGGCAGCGAGGATGGCTTTCAGAAAATCCTGTTGTGACTAAAAAAGAGGGGGGAAATTAGCAAGTGTTTTCTGTGTGAATAGTTCAAGAGTAGCTTCAAATTACGATACTCACAGTACCATCCCCTTGTTCCAATGCACTTAAGTGTCCATGCACTTGCTTGGGGCTAAATCTTAAGGCTTCTACACGAAGTTCTTTGAACAGTGCTTGATTTCCATGGCTAGACCTTTGCCTTTGCCATAAGGCTATCAAGGCTTCCTTTTTATCCATCATCTTGATTTATAGCATACATGTATCTCGGTTGACTGCTCCCTGTGTCAATATAACCTTCCAAGGATGACACCAACTCAAACCACTGCCATGCCACGCTGAGCTGAGGTCGACGTCGAAGAAGATGAAGAGAGAGGAGACTGCATCAAATCAGATGGAGGAAAACAGAGAAGTGGTGTGAACCTAAGGACCACTACTACTCTACCTAATGCCCTCCCTTCATATGCTTTTATCATCTTCTATCTGTACAATCAAAGGTACCTATGGGTGCTAAGAGTTTCTATGCATTGCAATAAACGTTGAAGGAGAATGCCAACAGTGGTAGTGTAATAAGAGAGAGGAAGTGTGGTTTATTGATACTTGCTATTAAATAGAGCAGCTATATAGATATATAATCCACATTTAAAGACATCATTATGCCATTAGGAATAAATTGAAAGTACAGTGAAACTCGTATCCTTTATTTCGGACTCTCTTCTCCCCATTTGAATTACCCGACTTGGTTGATGCGATGTCAAGGGCTAAACTGACCGGGAAGTCAAATTCTAGATGCCTCAGAAGATGGAATATTCGACCAACCAGGATCATCTTTTACATTTCTAAGACATGTGTGTATTCTTCGGGCCAAATTCAAATTATTTAAGGTGCACAACCAGGGAATTGTAGACCTTGAACAAATCCTGTGTGGATCAACTCTTCTTCTAAACTCTAAAGAACGCGACTTTCACGACGCTTTCTGAACTTAAGAAGTTGGATCACACCTTAACACAACCCCAATTACCAACATAAGGTTGTTCTGACCTACACATAGATAAATGCAGCAGCAACTGAAAACCTCTCTTTGTTTTGAGCTCGCTGAAGCTCCTCAAACCAATCCTGGCATAGATTATGAAGCTATAGCTCGAGCCATCAATGAAACTGCCGCCCTCACTTTGCACCACGCTTCAAGAATTCCACATTCCTTGACCCCACGTCCGCCCAAGCTCGGTCTCCCCTTCGGCTTGGGCACTCCCCGCTCCCATAAAACATCAACAACAACAGGCTCAGCTGCAAAACTCAACACTCAACTTGCACCATGCCTAAAAGTACTCACACATTTAGCCAATACTAACGATTCTGATAGCAATGAAAACATCAATGACACCTCCGTTTCCACCTCCATCCCCGACATTGCCACCACATCCCGACTCCAACACATGGCCGTCAGAATCGGAGGCATGCTCCAACCCCAGGGCGGCTCCTCCAATGACGACACTGCCATAGAACGCACCATCAACATAGCCACCTCCCTCCCCTTTTTGACCATGGGAGCAGACATGATGAGACGTAGGAGGACCTCTGAAGGCAAAGTCCACGGAGCCTCTCTCGTTGCAGTCGGCATCTCTGCCACGCTCTACCACGCCAGCTGGGGAGCAGCTAGAGACTTATTTAGAAAGATAGACTACTGGACAATATCAATATCTGCTCTGCAAATGGTAAAGGCGATGTATCCACAACAAAAATGGGTAAAAAGAGCAGCAGACGCTTCACTTGCAGTAGTACCATTCCGTCCCTTTTGGATATCAACTGCTGGTACTACGATCATGCAAGCAGAGTTTATTAGACAAGCAAGGTCGCATCAATCAGTGAGACCTGAGTTACAGAGGCATGTGGCTGCAGCAACTTTTGGAGGAGCGGCCTTTGCGTTGGAAGATCCACTGAGAGAAAAGGGCGTTGGGTTTGTTCATTCAGCCTGGCATATCTTGGCATTATGGGGGGTAGCTACTCTTGGAGCTCTGGTGGATCATAAAGAGACCCTTCATGTTGATAAAAGAGAGAGTGTCAAGGATGGCAGTAGGAGTGGTGGTGGTGGTAATAGTATGTTGAAGAATGCTGTGGTTCATGATAGCGTGAGTAGCTTGGTTGCAATGTAGGGTAATGGGGTAGAGAATTCTTCCTTTCCTTCTTTTTGGGAGACTGAGGAGTCTTGTGCGTAGAGAGAAAATGAGCAACTGTACATAGAGATAGCAGATAAGATTAGATTTTAATAGATCAGAGATTATGTCGTGGAATGAATCCCTCATTTTTGACACCAAATAGAATGATATGACTGATGTTAATATTTTCCCATCCCGTCTTTTTGTCGTGCCATGATATTATTATATGCACCCTATCTATGTATTACTAGCAGTACTGATTTTCTTTTGATTAAAAACACTTTTGGTTTTCCCCCGTATTACTGTCAGAACTACTAGTAGAGAGAAAGAATGTATTCTGGTCGGTGGGCCCCTTTTTTATTACTATTTTTATTTTAAGATAATAATAGTAGAGAAGGCTATGTAACTTGCATCTTTTGGGAAAAATGAAGAAGGAATGAATCAATTACAAAGTCTAGCACCGTCAAAACCTCTCACTTTTCTTCTCCTATTTTGTATATATAAACCACATTCCTCCCATTTAAATCCTCAATGCAGCAGCTATAGGTTCAGCCAATGATAACACCTCAAATGGAGCTCTATCAGTGACTGCCTTTACTGTCCTTGGGCAAGAATCAGATATCCAGAAATATTTAAACCCGTCAATTGCATCTCCTTTACTAATACTAGCAGTAGTAGTAGATCCATTCGCTGCACCATTTCCATTATTATCTTCTCCATGACTCTCACCTTGGAACCTCCTCCAAGACTCATTAGGGAACACTCCATGGGTCACATATGCACTCACATGCACTGCTCCTTGTGTAGCCAGCAACCTCTGACATTCTACCAACGTCCCACCCGACTGCACCAAATCGTCAACAATGACAACATGTCTTCCCTTTGCAGTACCTTCCTTCAGTCTGACTATCCTTTTATCCCCGTCTCTTACTTTAGTGCAGATGACTTCAGGGTAATCTCCAAATTGATAGTGGAAACGCTTCCAAGCACCTTCATCGGGATAGGCTATGGTGATGTTGTCAGCGTCAGGGAGGGTCCTGAGACGCTCTCTCAACAGAGGGATGCCACTCTCAAACAAAGGTAAAACTTGGTCTCCAAAGTAGAATCTCTCCTGAAGTGCGTGAATGTCAAAGATAACGACAGAAGCAGGGCCTCCGCGGGCCAATGGGATGTTGGAGATGATGCGAGCCAAGGTGAAGGCGGTGGCGACGTCTCCCTCTGCTTCGACTCTCTCGGCGGTACCAGTGGGGAAATATGGGAGAACCAGGGTGAAAGAACCGACAAAAAGACGTGGAAGTTGGTAAATAATAGATATTTGCTCGAAAATAACACCTGGAGAGTCGAAATTGGCAAGGAAAGCTACATGACGGTTTCGGATTTTTATGGCATCTTTGACAAAAAGGTTGGGGAATTGATCGGCGAAATGTTTCCAACTGATCTCTGCCAAAGTGACTGAACCATCGCTAACTGAGACGATGCGGTCGGCCAAGTCTTTCATTGAAGGGTGGTAGAAGAGGAGGCAATCCTTCTTTAAGTCTTCAGGGACCTGTTTGTATGTGTGTGTGTGTTAGAGAGGAGAAAGGGGGGGAAGGTGAGTGTCGCGAAGGGAAAGCAGTGGAGAAGATGCGACAAAGAAGGGTTGAACCATCTCTCTATTTATTCTCATCTTGATTTGCTCTGGCACCTCTAGATGCACAAGGAAGGCTTACATCTGAGAGAAGTACATTTGGTGCAGTGACTCTGTAGTCGCTGTCCAGGCCCTGTTGAACGCTTGGGCATGGCTTGAGAGTGAGATGATTGCTCATTCTTCGAGTGATGCTTGAAGATGGGAAACTTGTCGATATAGAAGTGTGACACTCTGTTTGGTAAGAAGATGGGGTCGATGGGAGCCTAATACTCGAAACTATTTTTAAATTTGGAAGTGATTGGGTACCCTTACTTATTTTATGCCCCGAAAGCAACTGTATACCAGCAAAGGACATTTATAGTACCTATGGCATAACAAACGTCAATTATATTTTGATAGACAGTGACCATGCACGCTACAAAGATGGGCCCCTCAAGTGCTGAGAAAAGAGGAGAGAGCCTCTCAACCGATCCGAACGTCGGGGGAAACATAAAATAAGTGCTGATACACAAACTTTTTCATTCCAAAGCATTGTCTTTCCAACATTGAAATACTGTTCCATAACAAAGGTTTATAGAAGCGTACAAGCCCTGAATTTGATGAAAATATATCCATGAAAGCTGAAATTACAGTTGCTATTACCCTTCTTTTTAGTGTTCTACGATTAGAATGACCAAAAAGTGAGTAAAACAGAATCCATCAGTCTTTAAAGCACACAATTAAGACCATTAGTTTACTCCAACTTGTATCACTTGGTCCCCCATCTCCTCATCGCTCACTCTTCTCTCCCCCAACCCAACCATACAGAATCCAAGTTCTCACCGCCACTGGTATAGACCGTGGCACAGCTATAGCACACATAAATAAACATGCGTTGGGTGATATCAAAGCTGCTAATTTAGATTTAGAATCAGGCAAATACAACAACCATAACGGGGCCGACGACAACACCAAAAACAAAGCCAAATATGATAAAAACCACGATAAAACACACCAACGGTGGCATTATATAAAATCCCTAGCATGGTTGAAGCCTATATTAGCTCTATGTATGTTATATCTCATTAGTTTAGCCATAGTCGCAGCAGTCTTCTCCAGATTACCTCCCCTGAGCTCAGTGACAAGTGCCAGTAGCAGCAGTAGCGATAGTGTTGGTGGTGCAATCACTACCACCACTAAAGAGCTGACACTCTCTCTCCCCAAAGACTTTAACGACCTCAGAGTTGCAAGAGAAACGCTAGAATTATACCGCAAAGCCCATGGATGGGAAGTATTACAACTCCTCACCGTATGCTACCTATTCCTCCAAACATTCATGATCCCAGGAGCAATTGCCATCAACATCCTAGCTGGCAGCCTCTACCCCTTTTGGTACGCATTCACCTTTGCAGCAATAGTATCAACAATAGGAGCCTCTTGCAACTACTGGCTGGCAAGACTGATATTAAGAGATATTGTGAGGAACCTTTTCCCTCAAAAAGTAGCAGTTTTTCAAGGTGAAATAAAAAAACACCATGCTGATTTGTTAAACTACATGTTGTTTCTAAGAGTGACGCCTCTGTTTCCTGCATGGTTTATTAGTTTAGCTTCTCCCCTGGTGGGGGTACCATTTAGAATATTTTTGATAGCGACGGCAATAGGTCACCAAGGTGTGAACTTCTTTAGTATCAAGGCCGCTCAAGCTTTGCAGAGTATGAATTCAGTGGAGGACTTTTGGAGTATTGGGAACATAGCTTTACTGATGGCAGCTGGAGTGGTGGCATTGGTGCCTGTGATGTATACAAGGTGGCAGGCTAAAACGAAGGCAACAGCAGAAAGCTGAAAAGCGAACGGTAGTGGTGGGTTGTTGAATTGAAGAAGAAGAGGGGGGGTAAAACCCAACAGAAGTTTTAGAATTGAATTGTAATAATAGTAGGTAGACTGGAAGAGTGGGACAGTATGAAGATTGCTAAGCCTTGTTGTGAAGGAATAACAAGGAAGATCAAAAACAGATCTTTGCAGATCCTTAGTCGCAAAGATGACACACAAACAAAGACGTATAAGGCAATAAACAGGCGGAAACCTCAACCCTTGATAGATCTATTCACTTCACGACGTAGATTACTACTAATCACAACACCTTCAATTATACCTACAAGCTGCTGCCTCGCTTGTCGACCCACCTTCATGAATGAGTTCTTCGCCTCTGCCATGCAATATGAAATGAAAGAATACGAGGACGCCATTGCCCCTGTCAAACAACGACTCTTCAGCACACTCTTAGATAATGCTCAGGGTCACTTTCTAGAAATTGGCATTGGTACAGGCCCCAACTTGAAATACTATAACAACCAAACACACGACAATCCAACATCAACGGCAGCAAGGAGAATAACAACACTCACTGGTGTTGATCCCAATCCGTATATGAAACAATATCTCTATAAAAATGCCTCCCAATTCTGGTATAACCGTAATGATAATGATAGCAGCAGTACGCTCCAATGGGTGCAAGGCACAGCCGAATCAATCCCTCTCCCAACCAACAGTCAAGACGCAGTGATATGCACACTAGTCCTATGCTCTGTAGAATCTGTAGAACAATCTCTCTTAGAAGTACAAAGAGTGCTAAAACCAGGAGGATGGTTCTTATGGATAGAACATACAATAGCACCTACGTCTAAAAGGTGGAAGAGGGTGAGTCAGGTGGTGTTGTCTCCATTACAAATGGTACTGGCTGATGGATGCAGATTGACGAGGGATCCTTTGCCGATGATTAATAGTGGTGGGTTTGAGATAGTGGAGGCGGAGAGATTTGAGGTGGAGGGGATGGGATTGATTGGTCCCCATGTAGCTGGGTTGGCGAGGTTGAAGGTTTGAAAATAGGGGGACAGGGGAGAGAGGGTTGTCTGTGTCAGTCGCAGTTCTCGGAGGCGTTGGCGGAAATATGGAAAGAGGGGTAGGGAAGGAAGAACCCTAGTATGGATGGGATTAAATTAGTGTAATTTTGTAAGAGAACGGAACGGATCTGTTTCGTAATTGTTGATATCTTTGACAAAGGAAGAACTTCTGTGCCGTATATTATAAATTTTGGAATCTGAAGATGGATAGTATGAGTATGAGTAATGAAGACGCGGGGGAAGTAAAATTTTCCGAGCCTCTTAAGGCTAGTCCATTTGATACTGAAAATGTCGATACCAATGAAGAGGTCAATAAAGGCGAGGTCTCGAAAGCTTTGGAGGGATCCTCAAAAATGCATGGACCCCCAAACTTTGACGAGCCTTTGCCATTCCGTGAGAACCCAATGTACACCAAAGCACCATTCATTATCATCATGGAACTCTGCGAGAGGCTGGCCTACTATGGTAGGTTTAGGGTTTCTGCACAATCCATCCATTCCTCCCATCTCTGTCTTCCCTACTCTCTTCCATCGACACCTTATTGACAATCGAACACCTATGATATTACCCTCTACCTTCATTAGGAATTGCCACCAACATCATCACTTACCTTACATCAGAGTAGGTTTCTTTCACAACACAGCACAGCACAGCACATCTGCCCATACACCTCCCACCTCTATCATTCACCCACCCCCACTCTTCTCCCCCACACATAGATTGGGCTATTCCAACGCCACAGCATCCAGCCTCGTCTCCATATGGAGCGGCTGCTGCTACGTAACTCCTCTCCTAGGTGCCTTCCTTGCTGACTCTTATTTCGGTCGCTACATCATCATCCTCTCCTTTTCCTTCATCTACCTCGGAGGCCTCACCCTTCTCACTCTCCAAGCGGGTATCTCCTCCCTCGAAACAAACAAAGTCGTATTCTGGGTGGCCATGTATCTCATCGCTCTTGGTACAGGAGGAATTAAACCATGTGTTTCCACCTTTGGAGCTGATCAATTCGACACTGAAGGAGATCCCCGGCAAGCAAAGCTTATCGGTACTTTCTTCAACTGGTTTTATTTCAGCATCAATATTGGCGCAGCCATTGCTTCTCTGGTACTTGTTAATATCCAGACTAATGTATCATGGTTTGTAGGTTTCCTCATTCCTGCTATCAGCTTTACAGTAGCTATTTCAGTGTTTGTGTTTGGGTCTAAATTTTACAGGAGGAGGCCACCTGGAGGTAGCCCGTGGAAGAGGATCTTTGTCACCATGTATGCAGCGGGGTGGGTTCATAGGAAGGCAAAGGTGCCAGAGAATGATGAGGATTTATACGAAGTAGAAGGAGATGAGAGCATTGTGGCTGGTCAACAGAAATTACCAAGGACAAAGTCGTTCAAATGGCTGGAGAAGGCTGCTGTGGTGTTAGAAGATGATGAAGGAGATAAGGAGATGATGAAGAGGAAGAAGAAGGAGGGTGTTGTTGTTGGGCCACCACCGGCACTATCATCCTCCTCCAAAGCATTGACCACTACTATAGCTGAGGATGCAGATGAAGACGCAGATGCAGCAGAGCATGGTAAAGTAGATAGTACTATTACCAATAATAATAATAAGTGGCTGGTGACACTGACAGAGATAGAAGAAGTGAAGATTGTCCTCAGATTAGTCCCCGTCTTCCTATCCCTCATTCTCTATAATGCCGTCTACGCCCAAATGTCAACACAGTTCATTCTCCAGGGTCAAGGAATGGATACTTCACTAGGTTCTACTACCATTGCACCTGCTACTTTATCATTCCTAGACACTGCTTCTATTTTAATTCTCGTCCCTGTATACGATCTCTTGGTTGTACCTTTATTCAGAGACAGGCTGAAGAGGCCTATATCAACTCTAGCCCGTATCGGTTACGGCTATATGGCTGCTATTCTTGCCATGATAGTAGCTGGATGTTTAGAAGTAGCTAGATTGAATGTAGTGTATGACAATGATCTGACATATTATAATCCAGCTGAAACAGACTCTGACTGTCCGTATACAATGACCAATGACGTTCCCCCTCCCTCCGAGTGCCCAGCTGTTGTGCCTATATCTGTCTGGTGGCAGATTCCCCAGTATGTGCTGATTGGAGCCAGTGAGGTACTGGCAATGATTGGCAGTCTAGAATTATTCTATTCTGAAGCACCAGATGCCATGCGCAGTACTTGTTCTGCAATACAGCTGCTTGCTACGGGTCTTGGTAGCTACGTCGCTGCAGCTCTTGTTGCTATTGTCCAAGCCATCACTGGTAACCCCGGTTGGTTGGCAGATAATGTGAATGAAGGTCATTTAGACTATTACTTCTTCATGTTGGCTGTACTGATGTTTATCAACTTGATCGTCTACATCTTCATCGCCAGAAATTTCAGACAAAAAGCAGTCCATCCCGTACATACTACCATTGACGTTGAGGCTATCGCTCTGGCTGGTGGTGATTCGAGAATATTATATGGATTGCATATGAGTTCTCAGATACGTATGGATGTGAATGATGGAATGGTTCCTTATGAAAGTGTGAGAGAGGAGATGAAGAATGTGAGTATGGGGGGGAGTGTGAGTATGGAGCTGAGACAGAGGTTGAGTCGGGTGCGGAAGAGTCAGAGTGGTCGTGTCAGTGGACTTGGTGGAGGGGGAGGAGCTTCTCGATTGGGAGAAGTCAAGGTGCCTCAGAATGAAGTGTAGTGTATATTTATTATTTTTTTCAAATGAAGGTGATGGTATATAAGTAGCTTCGTATGTGTTTATATCTCTCTCTACCAACTTTTTGTTCTTTGATTTTTTTTACTAGTTGTTTTTTTTAGAGTATGTTCTTTGGTATATATTTTGTCTACTAATTTTGCTTGATAAAGTACTATGGAGAGATTTTTATTCTCTTCATGTTTTGGAAATAATTTTGCATAATTACTTGGTATGTATTACCAAAACGAGATGGAAGAAATACTGGAGAAGGTTGGAGATGCCAAGTACGAGGTCCTGCTCTCCCCTGGCCTGACTGAAGGAATAGGACACATTGGCCTGCCCCTTAATGATACTTGTCACTGAACTCCTGAAGACCAAGGCTACATTGTCTACCCACGGCCGTGCCCCAATGACTGTGTACGATAAAGCTGTTTGTGAAACTTGGTAGTACACAGGCCGACCCCAATGCATGCATTACTACTAACTTTAACCTTCCAATCTGCAATATGACCTCTTAAGCAGTGGTACAATGTTCTAATTGATAGGTCAGATGGTACTGCAAGGAAGAACTTGATGGAGATAATAACATCTATGAATGCTACTAATGTAGAGGAAGGGAAGGAAGATCCTGAGGGCTTCCTTTGAAAATATATAATTTGCGAGCAGCCGGAAATAAGAAAAGCTTGACACAAGAGGGCTAGTATTAGAAACAGTGGTGGAGGTACTTATGCACCTAGACACTGAAGGCGAGAGCCTCTGGAGAGCCTCTCGATAGAAGATTTTAGATTTTCGCAAGTATTACTCACAAAGCTTCTCAATGTTACTCTTATCAGGCCCCCATTATGACTAGAAGCAGGAGGAACTGGAGCTAGTGGTAGTGGTCGTACTACTAACAATGGCCAACGACAACATTGGAGAGACGTCCACCAAGCTTTTATGGATCTAGTTCTTAAAACCGTCCCTTCCAGACTGGTCAGACTGAAGAGTCTCCAGCTAAGAAACAGGATATGTAATGTTTTGAGTGATATGATGCGAATTGAATGATTGAAAATGATAAGATTGTAAAGTATAGGGAGTGGGATGGCTGCGTGTATTCCTCCCTGCCAATCATGTAAAGCATAGGTATAGAACTCGTGGAAGTTTGTTGGTTGGCAAGGAGAGGATTTAGGGGAGAGCAAGTTCGTTCTTCTTTAGGCGGAGGCGGGCCACCTGGTCGGTCGGGGAATGTATAATTCATCACAAACTGACACCATTGCCAACAAACTAAATCTACATACGTACGTTTATACACTGCAGATCTAGTGTGGACGTTTTGCAGTGACTGCGCTTGTATTTGACGAAGAAATAGTTGCCTGATTAGAATTTTTGAATCTCCCAATAAAATATAATGAGTGGCAGGAATAGAAAACGTGGAGAGTATGACAACCAACCAAGAGTAGTAGTCAGAGAGATCACCCACGATTACTGCGAATTTGTGCTCAGAGACACAGATGCAAGTGTTGCAAATGCTCTCCGTCGAGTTATTCTCGCAGAAGTACGTTCAATCAAACACTTTCACAACTTTCTACACATATACCACTACCCAATCATACAACACTAACCCTCTTTCACTCCAATCGGTTCCCAGGTCCCCACCATTGCCATCGAGTCTGTCAACATTGTGACCAACACCACCGTCTTAAACGACGAGTTCCTTGCCCACCGCCTGGGCCTCATCCCCCTCATCAGTGACAAGGTCAAAGAAATGACTAGCCTGTACGAGTCATCCAACTTAGAAGGAGACGAATTCTTAGATGTAGAATTCCGTCTTCACAAAAAGTGCACCACCGATGAGACAATCTCCGTCACTTCCAACGACCTCATCCCCCTCCTCCCTCCCCCCATCATCCTCACCGACAACATGGGAAGAGAGTACCAAGATCCCAAGCAATTTGCACGCATTCAAGCCTGCAGAACCATCACCCCTATTAATTATGAGGAAGGCAATAGCAGTAGTGGTATTTTATTGGTAAAAATGAGAAAAGGTCAGGAACTAGAACTGACGGCCATTGCGCAGAAAGGTATAGGTAAAGATCACGCTAAATGGCAACCAGTAGCAACAGTTGCCATGCAATACATGCCTGTGATAACTATCAATAACGGCATGCTGAGCACGCTGACTAAACATCAGAAACAAGAGATTTGCGATGCCGATCCAAGAAAGACGTTCATCATCAATCCACTGACGGAGCAGATTGAAGCTCCAGAACCGGAATTACACATGTTTGATGGTGAGGCGATGACCAAAGCAGCAGAGATGGGTTTACCAGGGGCAATAGATGTGAGACAGAAGCCGGATGAGTTTATTTTTAGGTTGGAGGGAACTGGAGCTCTTAGTATGCGGGATGTGGTGGAAACTGCATTATCTATTCTTCAGAATAAATTGACTATTCTGGAAGAAGAATCGAAGAAAGAACATCAGGCCTATTAAATAAATGATATTATAATCGTCACCTCTATTTTTTGTAAGTAGAGAAATCAAGTAGTCTTGTCCTGTCTGTGTGTGTGTCTCTCTTTACATAAACATCTGTCAAAAAAAGAAACTAAGATTCATACAACCTTCTGTCCCCCTCCCCCTCGCCCCCTTTCTTTCTAACATTAAGCAGATACCTTAGCTCGTACCTCCCTCGTCACACTCCTCATAGTAACAAACTCCTCTGCAGCACTAGGATGAATCCCCACCGTACTATCAAACTGACTCTTGGTGGCCCCCATTTTCACCGCCACACCAACTCCTTGCATAATTTCAGCAGAATCTGGGCCCACCATGTGAGCACCTACCACTCTCTGTGTCTTGGCATCCACTATGAGTTTCATGAATGTCTTTCCAGGAGCTCCTGAGATTGTGTTCCTCATTGGTTTGAATGATGATGTGTAGATGTCAATGTCTCCATATGCCTCTTGGGCTTGCTCTTCTGTCATACCAACAGTGCCTATTTCCGGCCAACTGAAGACTGCAGTTGGAATGTTTTCATAATCTGGTCTTACTTTCACACTACTACCATTATCATTGTTGCCTTCAAAGAGAGTTTTGGTCAGTGCCATTGCCTCCATGAGAGCAACCGGGGTCAAAGCCATGCGCCCAGTCACATCCCCAATTGCCCAAATACTTGGTACTGTCGTTTGTGAATACTCATCCACCTTGATTTCACCGCCTTTACCCAACTCCACGCCTACCTCCTCCAAATTGAGCCCTCTGGTATTCGGCATACGGCCAGTTGCACATAAAACTTGATCGACTTCGAAGCTAGTCATAGTTGGTGAAGAGGAGTTAGTACTAGTACCATCTTTGTTGGGCTTGTGAATAGACAGATTCACCTTGATGTGCCCATTGGACAGCTTCTCAAAAGACTGTGGTGTAGTATGAAAGTGAAAATTCAGTCCATTCTGAATGTACTGCTCTGTAACAAATTCCCTGACCTCCTCGTCAAATCCTCTCAATGGCAAGGGTTGACGACAGATGAGGTGCACCTCTGTCCCAAGACGGGCGAATATTCCAGCAAACTCAACTGCAATATACCCACCGCCAATAATAGCAATAGATTTAGGTACTTGCTCAATCTCCAATGCATTGTCACTGATCATGCAGTGTTCTCTACCTGGGATGTCAGGGACAAAGGCACGACCACCAGTGGCGATAACAATGTGTCGGGCGGTGTGACGTTTACCTGCTACTTCAACTGTGTGAGGGTCTACAATGGTACCTTTTCCTTCAAAGTATTCGACTCCGGAGTTTTTGAGCATAGTGTCGTAGATGTTATTTAATCGTTGTAGTTCAGCATTTTTCTTCTTCATGAAGCTCTGCCAATCCAACGTTGGCTCAAACGAGGATGAAGAACCATTGGAGGAGGGGAATTGCCATCCAAAGCCTTGTGCCTCTATGACTGCTTCTCTATAACTGGAGCAATAGACAAATAGCTTCTTAGGGACACATCCACGTAGGACACAAGTACTACCAGCTCCACCAGCAGTGTCTGAGGCGATGGTGTTGAAAGGGAGTTCGCAGATTGCCACTTTTGCGCCGTAGTTGGAAGCAGCGACTCGACTGGCTCTCACGCCGCCGCTGCCTGCACCGATGCAGAAGAGGTCATAGTCGTACTGCTCTGAGGAACCGTTGGATGCAGATGCTGTGGTAGTGGCGGTAGTGTGGAGATGGTGGTGGTGTTCTCTAGAGAGAGGGGCGAGGAATGGTTTGAGAGAGGAAATGGAGGAGGAGGAGGAGGTGCGGAGAGGACGAGCACTAACGAGCGGCGAGATGGAATTGCAGCATAGATTGCGACTCCAACGAGGAACTGCAGTAGGATGAGGACCTTTAATGTTAGCATGAGTTGTGTAGGAATGATGAATTACATAATGCAAGTGCAGACTCACCTTTTTCTGCCATCAGTGGATGACAACATGCTCTCGATTGCAATGGCCTTAATAGAGAATTCATCATTATAACCAATCAACTATCAACTGTGCTTTACATCAATAAGCATATCACCCCTTTCTCATCCACCGCTTTAGTACACACTCTTTCTTCTTTTTTTCTGGAAAACACTTCTCCTATTCTCCATCGTCACTGACCCACTTTTCCTCCCCTTTGAGCTCCCCCTTCTCCCACACCTCCAGCCACTCATTCATACTTCCCATATCCACCTTCTTCCCTAATGATGGATGTGATCTCAGTAACGCATCCATCCCATCAATCAGTGCCCACATCTCTCTCCTTGTCATCACCCTCTCCAAATAGACATCTCCCTCCTTTTTCTTCACCACATACATCAATCCACCACCGCTCTTGTTCTTCTCTTTACTCCCCTCTATTGCTTGGAAACTATAACCATCCCAGTCTTTAGGTACCCATGGACTTAATTCCTTCCTACTACCAATACCACTACCACTACCTCGGTTACCACCACTAAATGGCCACCACCACCACCACCACCAACCCTGACGACCACCACCACTATTTCTATTGTTCAGTAACCTTTGTCTTCCAGTTATCTCCCCAGATACCATTTCATATAAACATGTACCCAATATCTTTAGTTCCTGGGCATTACTCCCCCTAAATGTAAAATTGTTATTATATTTACCATCATTATTATCATTATCATCGTTGTCGTCGTCTGTAGTGTACAGTGTGACTGACCAAGAGAGATGAGGAGCAGCCTTAATATTAACAACTCCCCAGGATGCATCAATGAGACCTTTGAGAGCAGTACTTTCGTCATCAGTTGCTAGGTTTGAGTCGACTTGAGCCCAATAGCCCAGTATTGCACTTTTGAATTTACTGGCCTTCATATTATCAAGTAGCTGCTTTTTACTCATTATTGGTGATGATGATGATTGAATATTGAGGTCGTTATTACCCTCATGATCATTATCAAAATCATCTTCCCACTTCACTTCCATTGTTTGAACGACATTATAACCTTCTGGTGTCGTAGTATTAAGTCTCATTCTGCACATAGCATCCTCATCACTATCACTCTCATTATCATTATGATTATCATTATGATTAGAGGAGGATTTGGGATATGTGAAGTACCAAGCAATAATTGCATCTCTCATAGACCTCTTCCACATCTCCCATTCACTTCTAGACACCCAATCCTCAACATCACCATTGATCTTCATCTCCTTTATTATATTATCAGCTAGATCTGGGGCAATGACTTGACAGATGGTGAAGAGGTCGTCAAACCCCAAGTACCTCATAGCTGCATCATGATGTTTTATGTTACTACTACTTCTATTATTATTATTATTATTATTATTATTATTATTATTATTATTATTATTATTATTATTATTATTATTATTATTATTATTACTGTTCACGGGAGGGCTTCTTCTATCTGCCATGGCCCTAAGGGTTTCTGGTGAGAGATTGATAGTGGTGGGGTATTTATATAATGCTAATAAGACAGCTTGGTCGAGATATTTGCATCTCATGTTGTAAAAGTGGTATAATTGGACCATTTTTATGGCATTTTTGGCGTATTCATGTGCCAGTGTTGCTTGGAGTTGGATGCAGCAGTGATCTTGAACGAGAATTGTGATGTTGGCGGTTGCTTTTTGATTGAGGTTTTTGTTGTTGTTGTTGTTATTGTCAGAGGTGGGGTGATAGGTGGCGGTGGTTTGCAAGGAAGAGGAGCGACGAAGACGTTGTTGGAAGGAGGGACGTGGACGTGGCGATGGAGAAGAAGAGAGATGGCGTTGAGGGGTGGTTTGGTAATTGGTTTTTATCCTGTATGTTGTATTGATGATGAATTGAGAGAACTTTGGTGCTGGAAGTCTCTTTATAACGCTCATTTTGTTTTACGCTTGAGATGAAGTAATCAATCACTCTAAACCAGCGTTTCACTAAACATTTCAGTTCTATACATTCTTTCAAACTATACTACAAGGGTATATCTGTACGTTTCCTCCATCGCATCACCATTTTAGACACCAGTCGCTTCAAACCATTCCGCCGTTGCATTCCCAACATTGAGATTCCCACCGCCACTCCTGCCAACACTGCAGCTACAAAGAACATCCATTTCATACCTTTATCATATCCACTACCACCGTATCCTTCTACACTACTACTTCTATGAAACCTAATCTCTTCATCATCGTCATTATTATTCATACCCTTTTTTATGTCTTGGTCAACAAGTACCTCTTCCTTCTCCTCATCATCATGATGATGACCAATCAATTCTCCTTTATGCATAATCCCTATCTCCTCTTTTTTCTCATCTTCCTCTTCTTCTTCATCAATAATATTATTATCATCTTCTCTATCCCCATCCTCATCCTCTTGTTCCTCCCTTATCTCAAACATTTCACTCACTGCTGGATGATGTTGCAACAAGTCCACCATTGTAAACACAGCAGCAGTCCACCTCCTGACCACCTCATCATAACTTTCTCTAGTAATCGGATTGAACATCTTGTAACAATCCAAGTAGTGTGCTTCTTCATCACCATAAATCTCCCATGTAAAGGACAGTGGCACCCCCAGCTTTGCAAACATGTAATCAGTAGCAGTGCCATGTGCCAGATAGCCAACAGTCTTCCCTCCTGATCCCACTGCACACTTATCTTGACATACTTTTGTATTCATCTGATGTAAGAAGCGCAGTGTTGCATTTGCAGTAGTTCCAGTGGGGATTTGGTCTTTGTGATCCCACGGCATGAATAATGCTTCCATCCCGCTATGCACGCTGAGCCACACATGAGGTTTGAATGACTCGGCAATGTGAAGCATAATGCTTGCTTCTGGTTCGCTGAATGGTCGTGTTCCGGGATACTCTTCCTTGGGGTCGTAATCCTTTTCTTTTACTCCCCAATCTATCTCCCAGTTTCGGTTGGGATCAACGCCTCTGCCGTTTCTCCGTTCACACAGATCCCCCGATTCTACTTTATCTCTTCCTCTGGTGTTTTCCATGGGGATGATGATGAGCTCTACTTTAGAGAGAGTTGATTTGAAGAAGGAGAGAGGATCTTGAAACAATGAAGTAGAAGAAGATGCAGGGGTGGAGGTGGAGGTAGTAGTAGCATCCGCATTATTGGCATCATTATCATTACTATCATCTTCACCAGCACCCCCTACTAATAAGGAGGGGAGAATGGCTTCAGGTGTGCATAGAGCTTGTAGAAGCTTGAGAGCAATCTCAGAAGATATGAGCTCCCTACCATGCTCGCCAAAGTTTAATAACAGACGTACTTTGGAAGCAGAGGAGGAAGAAGGCTGTTGTTGTTGTTGTTGTTGTTGTTGTTGTTGAATAAAAGTGGCTGCAGAGGGATTGACATGAATGGCAGTGATAGTGGTGTTATAGTCACCATCTGAAGCATTGTGGGTGGTAATGTGCATGTGATCTGAACATTGGGAGATGATGGAGTTAATAGATGAGAAGATGGCATCCTTGGTGTGGTAGATGGTGTAGTCAGGCTGGGTGATGATTGGGGATCGGCGAATGGTGGCAGCAGATATGATCTTGATGTGAAAAAAGCAGGTACTGGCGAGTATTGCCAGAGCAATAAGAGGTTTTGTTTTCATCTATAGGTTGGAGTCATTTTAGTGAAGCGATAAATATTTTCAAATGTTGAATAGAAGTGGAGTCAGGGAGGAGAAGGGACGGCAAAAAGTCTTCGGGTGACGAGCAAAACTATTGGTGGAGCAGCACTAAACGTTTAAATGCAGCCATAATGATGTGCTCAGACAACAGAGTCAAGCTTTATGTAAAAGATACAGTTAATTCAGAGAGATAAGCCTGCACTTGCATGAATACCAGGGTTTTCACCCGGGTTTATTCGAATTAGAAAACCCAATTTAAATCCTTCCAGAAGTGCTGGGTAATGTACTCTCTGGCAGTCCGCAACAAATCCAAAGACGACAAAGGATCCTCCACTAGCACTACCACATCTCCGTCTCCTTCAAATGCAGCCACTCCTACCGCAAAATTCTCCAAACCAAACCCCGACACCGACAATGACACCACCACCACCTCACCCAACAACAACACCGACCTTCACAAACAACCAGAGTCTGTCACCTTCTCAGCAGGCAACCCTAGAGTAGAGCACATCTCAGGCACAGTTCACCTCTACCGCCATCTCACACCCAACAATGAACAACAACAACAACACCCCCAACGCCACTACCTCCCCTCAGAACGCGACACACTCCTCTGCATACTCGCTCTCCCCCCCGATATGGGCTTTTCAGAATTCATCACCTTTATAGACACCTACACAAACAAACTCACCGCTATTAGACTGGTCAGAAGAGAAGGAGGGCGCGGTACATGCCTTGTCCTCTTGGATTTTAAAGAACAACAAGCAGCTGACGATTTCTACGTACATTTCAATGCCAAACCCTTCTGTATGCTGGAGCCAGATATATTGTGTAGATTATTGTTTGTGAAGGATGTAGATATAGATGAAGAGAAGAGCACCACTCAACGTGAAGGTGGTATTACTGTGGATAGAAATAATCAACAAGCAATGCCACCAGATGGAGCAATGGAGCTCCCTTCCTGCCCGGTTTGCCTGGAACGACTGGACCACCACGTCAGTGGGATTGTCACCACTGTGTGCAACCACCGATTTCATAATGAATGCTTGAAAAGATGGGGGGACACTTCATGCCCTGTCTGTCGCTATTGCCACGCCACTACTAGTGGTGGCAACGGTACTAATAATAATAATAACAACATTGGTACTGCTGACGGGACTAACCACAACAACAACAACGACGGCGAAGGAGGAGGAGGAGGTACCACCAGGTGTGCAGCCTGCAACACTTCCGAAGACTTATGGATCTGCCTCATTTGTGGTCTTGTCGGTTGTGGGAGATACAAAGGATCCCATGCAGCCAGTCACTTCCAAGATTCTGGTCACGGATATGCTCTTGAGTTAGAAAGCCAGAGAGTGTGGGATTATGTGAATGATCAGTATGTACATAGATTGATACAGAGTAAGACTGATGGCAAGTTGGTGGAAGTGAGTGGGGATCATCATGGGAGTGCAGGTGGTGGTGGCGGTAACAATAATAATAATAATAGAGGTGGAGGAGGAGGAATGAAAGACAGAGGAGGGTTGATAGGTAGTTATAATGGTGGTGGTGAAGGAGAGTGTGATCAATGCTGCTCCTCTGGCAACTTGGGAGTAGGAAACTATAATCATCATCATCATCATCGTTGTGATCTAGACCATGAGATGGAAGAAGTATTAGTAGCTAGTAAATTAGATGCGCTCTCCCTAGAGTATAATCACCTACTAGTGAGTCAATTGGAGAGCCAAAGAGGGTACTTTGAAGCGATGCTGGCGCGACAGAGCGGTCAGTATGATGAAGAAAAGGCGGCGCTGGAGGCAAAAGTAAAGAGTGCAGAAGATGCGGTTGAAGCAGCGAATAAAAGAGGGGTGGATATTGGGAGGAAGCTACAAGGGATGGAAAGTAAGATGGGGACTTTGGGTGGGAAGCTGGATAAAGTGGAAAAGGAGAGGATGTTTTTAAAACAGTTGAACGACACGTTGCTGGCGAATCAAAAGGAGTTTGTGGAAAAGTTAAAGGGTGCTGAAGTGGTGGTGAGGGAGAAGGAGAAGGAGATTGAGGACTTGAAGGAACAGGTGCGTGATTTGATGGTGTTTCTGGAGGCTAGGCAGATTATGGAGAGTAATGAGGAATTAGAAGGGGGTACGGTGTTGCCTATGGAAGCTCCTGCTGCTGGGAGAAGTGGACGGCGAGGGAGGAATTCTTCGAAGAAATAGGGGGTGCATGATAGTTGTCTGTACATAATAATTGTAGAATACATTGTATATCGTAAGCTGAGATAGTATGAGACGTAAGAAACATAAAAGCACGCGCAGAGCTGTGCGTTATTACAAGATTAACCACGGATTTCGAGCTCCATTCAAGATTATATTGGACGGCAACTTTGTTCACGCTACAGAAGCTGCCAAGTACGTTCTTGTTCATGTGTTGATATTACACATACCACATACACCGGCATACATATCCCAACCAGTCCTTATTTTCACATACACATCTTTCGTCACCGTCTTACCTCTCTTCACCTCTCCCTTCCCAACCAACCAATCATTGTTTACACCACAGACGTGGAGATCCTAATGAACTCATAACTAAGCTTCTTGGAGCCCCTAGCAGACTATTCACCACTCTCTGTGTAATGCGTGAACTCCGCAGCATGGGCAAGGAATACCAAGACACCAGGATGGTTTGCAAACGATTCGCCCTGCACAAGTGCGGATGCAGCCAGGGCACCTCTGCTGCAGATTGCCTTGCTTCTTGCATTGGGGAGTCAAATGAACACCATTTCTTTATAGCAACACAAGATAGAGTTCTTAGAAGGAATATTATGAGGTTGCCAGCTGGGGCGTCAATCTTTGCTTCTGTTAATGGTCTGCAATTGGAGACACCAGGGCAGATGGTGAAGAAGAAGGAAGAAGAAAATAATAAAAGAATAGCTAGTCCTTTAGATAGGGTATTAGTAGAGCAAGCTAGAGAGCAAGAACACCCAGGTAGTGGTGGTGGTGGTAGTGGTGGTGGTGGTAGTGGTGGTGGTGGAGATGCATCATTGGTTAGATTTAAAAGAAGAAAGGCAAAAGGTCCAAATCCATTGTCAATGAAGAAGAAGAGGAGTGGTAGTGGTGATGGTGGTGATAAAGACAGAAAGGATGAAAAGGCAGGAATTGCCAAGAAGCAAAGAGACAATAAATTTTCTGCTGATACTACTACTGCTGGTGGTGGTGGTGATGATGATGGTGGTGATGGCGGTCATAATAGTATGGCTCAACAACAAGATGCCGTAGAAGAAAGTCCAGTAAAATCAAAGCGGAAGAGGACAAGGAGGTCAAGGCAACTGAAAGCTGATTGATCTGTTAGTGTGTAATGCAATG